>Ga0214545_1000221_pt1 | contig 78140 bp, 22 predicted proteins | sample CNSS4metaG_FD_160064 | JGI IMG/M metagenome (GOLD analysis project Ga0214545, IMG submission 160064) | Root nodule microbial communities from cowpea collected in UCLA plant growth center, Los Angeles, California, USA - CNSS4 | ecosystem: Host-associated > Plants > Roots > Nodule | place: USA...
GACATAGAGGTGATTTCGAATGGAGGCTTGAGGGTTGGAACGCTTGTGTGATGCACCATGGTTCAAATGGGGTTGGAAGGGGAATGGGATGATAGACTTAGAAAATTAGGTTAGGTTTACGCTGAGAATAAAGTAAAAAGGAGAAATTAAAAATTTTATTTTATTTTTATTAAAATCATTGTTTTGTGGTTACGCTTTTAATAATTATAATAAAAAAATGTTATTGAAAGTAAAAAATATATATATAATGACATACGGTAACATTTTTAAAAATATTACAATATTACTTTAATATTATTTGCAGTAACATTTTTAAGAAAATGTTACCATAGTATATATACAGTAACACTTTTAGTAAATGTAACAAGCCCATGTTACCATAGCTAGTAAATGCAGTAGTGAGGGATCCCATACATCCAGAGAGAAAGGATCGAAGACGTTGCTCCTTCGCCTACCGAACAAACTTGGAATTAGTGACATCTTGAGTTTCTATTACTCGCAAAGATTCGAGAGTTGGGAGATTTGGTGAAATGGTAAACAGGTTGTTCTTCTTTGGTTTGATGATACGCAGAAGAACTGATGCAGTATTTATAGGAAGTAAAAGGATGATGTTGTATGTTCCAGAAAATTGTGTTCGCACTCTGCTCGATTCTTTCCAATTTCTGTATGATTCTGCGGACTTCCGGATTTATCGCGCATGTTCTAGAAAGTTCCTGTCTTTTACATATTGTTGTGTTATTTTTTATTTATATTATTTTTATCCACGCATTACAATATATTATTATAACCAATAAAAGTCCAATGACAGAATTCTAAAATACCCGAGAAACACATACAAGAAATATCGTTAGACATGAAATAACAAAAGTTAAAAAAGAAGTCAGAAATAAGAGAGAAAATAATAAAAGAAATAGTATTCTTCAAATTAATTCAAATTATTTTATATCTAGATGAAAAAATATAATTGAATTAAAAAGATATTTAAATAAACAAATAAATATTAATTTGTATATTAATTTATAAAATTAAACATACAAAAGATCTTTTGGAAAGATAATTAAACAACTTGTATGAAACTAAAAATTAGCTTTACACTCTATAGTGTCATTAAACATTTTATATATTTCAAAACCATTAATATATCAAATATAAATAAGTAAATGGATTTAACTTAAGTAATAGTAAAGTATGTTTCTCTTTAAAAATCTTTTTGACTTTTTTATTTTGTATTTATTGATATAATGTTGTATTTAACTTAGAGGCATCCTTTCTAACTTTTTTTGTGCTATCAATTCTCGATATTTATAATCACTTGGAATATTTACATGTATTCTTTGTGCCATCAATTCTCGATATTTATAATCACTTGGGATATTCACATGTAAGGAGTTCTTATATATAATCTTAGGGTTATTCAAAGACGAAAATCTAAATACTCTTTGACTGCGATATGTATTTTTTAAGCATATTTTACGATTTTTTTCTCAATAACTTCAAATATGGACTATTCTTTAGCCATTCAAGGTAAAGATAACTTTTAACAATTTTTATATAGTTGTTGTTACAAGTTGACTTTAGAAAATGTGAAGTTGACTTTAAAAGATGGGATGTGTTGAAGACATTTTATGTAATGTGAGCAAATATATAATAATAAAATAAGAATGTAAGGAACTGAAAGCATAAAAAATTTATAATGGTTAACTCTTAATTAATCCACTACGTCCAACTTTAAAGCAACATGCTTAAGATATTTCAGTAATCAAATATCTCGATTTGATTATAACAAGAGTACGATATCTCTAGACATAAGTTTAACCTCTCTAGACATCCTTCTTAATTGTCTTTTAAGATAAAAAAAAAACAACTCTTAATTGAAATAATACAAATCACACTCAAAGTAAGAGAGTACAATCAAACACAAGATAAACTTGAAAATGTGAAGAGTATTCCAATAGTTTATTCATACAACTCAATCGTATCTTACATAAGCTATCTTTATATTTGATTTTGTACACTTAGTGCTTTTAACTTTGAATTTTCTCTTGATAACCCGTCTAATGCAATTTTGTTTGTTCTTGTTCTCTCTATCAATCTTATCTTTTTCTTCTTCTTCTAGGTTTTGTATTTATAGACACATTGTACAATACGACCGTTGATGTATATTAATCTTTGAATCTCTCTTTTTTTTTTGTTCATTTTGCTTTGCTTCATTGAAGAAAATTTTGATATAATCTTCAAAACATTCCTTCTACTTTTATCCTTTCTTTCCTTTTTTGGATTTCTCTTCAATCTTTATTTCACATGACAATTGCAATTAAATGTATTTAATATAATCTTCAAGATATTCTTCATATATATGTTCTTATTAGGTTTTACTTCCAACAAATTTGATTAGTATAGCTGGAGACGTCTAATGAGCATCATTTGGTCATATGTTGATGGTTTCAGTTTATGGTATTTCTCTTTTATACTTCTAGCTTTGATTTATTTATTCATTTAGTCAACTTACATTTGATTTGTCTAATAAGTGACTTGATTGATAGAGGACTATTCCTAAATTCCATACAATAAGAACTTGAAGATGAACCTTTACAATTCAAAGGACTTATGACAAAGATAAGGAGCAAGAGATTGGATAATCAAATCTATTCAAGGCTCTTGATGCTACAAGCAATTGAAAATTCAAAAGATATGAAGATCATGGCTTGGAGCACATTTGAAGGATAATTTTTTGAAAAATTAGTTTATGTTTTTGGACTTTGGGTTTTATTTTAGAAATTAGTTATGTTTCTATGTTTTTGGGTTTTGAGTTTTTGTTTATAAATTAGTTTATGTTTTTATGTTTTGGGTTCAGGCCTTTTTGTGAGGTTTCCAGATTTTTTTAAACTTATGTGTCTATATATAAAAGTATCAAACACTAATATAGATATTTTGAGTCATATTATATGTATTTGCATTATTTGATAGAGGGTTCTCTTAATTTTTGGATTAGAACTCTGATTCTTATCAAAGATTAATATTTTTGTGAGGAATCTTTACTTGACTTATCAATTTGCTATATTATGGCGTTCTCCATCTTTGTCTTATTCTGTGTTCTTTTTTGATTTATTTTTATTGTGTCTTTGGAAGATGCAAATTCAAAAATGATCGTACTTTTTCTTAAATAGGATTGTATCATCTGATATCTAGAGCAATGTTTTGGTTTAAATTTTCTTTTCTATGTTTTTCTTTGTCATATGAAAAAAAACTATCTTTTTTGAATATATGTGTATTTTGTGCTTTGTTTTGAAATTTTATTTATTTTTTTATTTTTAATGTTTTGTAAAGAGTAAAATTTTTAAGTTTTTTTTTTTAATTTGATTGAATTTTTAATTTCTCATATATTTTTTTCTATTCTAGGTTTAGATCGTGTATTTTTACATTGATTCGTGAAAATTATTTATTTTTGTGTTTGAGGATTTGCAAGACATATACATTAATTTACAAGAAATTACAAAAGTTCAAAAATTTGAAGATAATTTGTTTAGTTTTATCTGTTTGTGTGTTGAATAAATTAAAAAAAAACAGCAAAAATAATAGATCAAAAGTCAAAAGAAAAAGAAAATATATTGAAAGAAAAAAAAAAGAAAGTAGGGATAAAAAAAATGGAAAGTTAAGAAGAAAAAAAGGAGTTTAACATTAATTTTTACTGCAATTTTATTTGTGATTTAATAATTTATTAAATTATAATCCATTTTTTTCAGAGTTTTTGCGTTTCTCTTTTAACTCTTTTTGATAACTCTATTTTTTTATTTTATTTATGTTGTTGTGTCTCTAAAATTTTTCAAAATTTTATCTAAATTTCTTAAGTTAAGATTTAGATTTCACAACGTTTTTTCATATTAATTATTCACTCTTCGCTTAAATTACAAAAGTTATTTGTTATACGCAAAGGAAAATTTAAGTAACAAAAACGAAAAAGTACATTCAAGAGAAAAATCTACAAATGTAATATATGAGTAAAAATTTGAATAAAATACTTAGAAAAGTGCTAAAATCTTAAATATATTTTATTATAATTTCTTGCATAAACTACCAATATTGTATATGTAACGTATTTCTGTAAAAACAATCTTCTGAAGCTAATTTATATATGGTGTAAATTATCTACTCATAATCAAAATTATTTGGTTAAAAGACTTAAAAGTATCTAAAAAGTGACACATAAAAATATACTTCATGGTTGTGAGGCCATGGTAGAGGATCTCCGTGCCTTAGAACCCAAAATTATAAAACTGAAATTTGACCATAAGACAAAGATATAAAGTTAAGATACTCTTGCAGATCAAAGTAGTCAAAATGAAATTTTATTTGAAAACAACCATTTACAGAACTTTTATAGCTTCAACAACACAGGACAGGATTCTGAGATTTTCAACAAAGTAACAAAGTACCCTTAACCAGAAATTTCAATGGCCTTCACATCAGGTTTCTTAATCTCTTCTTTGGGAACACTAACAGTGAGAACACCATTCTCCATAGAAGCCTTCACTTTATCCACTTTTACATTCTCTGGCAATCTGAACCTTCTCAAGAACTTCCCACTGCTACGCTCCACGCGATGCCACGTGTCATTCTTATCTTCCTTCTCAACATTCCTCTCTCCGCTAATCTGAAGAACATTATCATCTTCGATCTCCACCTTCACTTCCTCCTTCTTCAGTCCTGGAATGTCAGCAGTGAACACGTGTGCCTCTGGGGTCTCCTTCCAATCCACACGTGTGCTCACAAATGCTGAATTTTCTCGACCAGATTGAGGGAAAGGAAAATCCTTGAAAGGATCCCACACATCCAGAGAGAATGGATCGAAGACGTTGCTCCTTCTCCCACCGAACAAACTTGGAATTAGCGACATGCTTAGGATTGTAATACTTGGCAGAGATTTTAAACTTCACAAAGGCTGTTGCGAGATCGAACTCAAGTAACTTTCTTCTGGAGTGATGATGAGCAAAGGAACTGATGCATTCTTATAGGAAATGAAAGGATGATGTAGTAAGTTCCAGAAAATTCGGTTCTCATTTTACTTCATTCTTTCCCCTTTCTCAAGATTCAACAAACTTCTGTACTTATTCCGTATCATCCAGAAGGTTCAGTCCTTTTGACATTTTTCTGTTACTTTATGTTGACATAATTTTATCGGCACATGAAAAACTTAGGGAAAGTGTCATTAAACATGGAATCACAAAAGTTAAAAAGAGAAAAAATGATAAAAAAAGTGTTCTATAAATAAATAAATTCACATTCCATTTATTTAGATAAAAAATTATAATTAAATTACAAATACATATTATATTAACAAATATACCTTGATTTGTCGTGGATATTAATTAATACGTGACCTCGAGATAAGTAGATCAGAATCATTTGAAAAATCATTAGGCAATTAGAACCAAATAGTAAGATTACTTTACTATTTAATTACGTACAGGATACGACATCATACTAAAACTTAAATATTTCAGCAATATATTAGTAGCTTTTTATTACTTTAAATCATATTTAACATAAACATTATATTATTAAAAAAATATAAACATTATAATCTTATTTTATTTTATGTGAATTTAACTATATTATATTATTTTAATTATATTTACAATTTTTACTGAAAAGTCTTGTAAAAATCACATTTTAGTAATCTTTTATTTAATACATTGATTTTTCAAATTTTTACTTTTTTTTTTACAAACTAAAGTGTTAAATATTATGTTATATCTTATTTTATTTATTCTTATAATAAGAAGTATGATTAAGGATTTATCTACTCTTAGCTTGAATTGAAAGTCTCATGTTTTGTAATGTTGTTATATTACACATTTGAGTTGAAATATGAGATATGTGAATATGAGAAATGTTCTTCTTCAATAAAGTCGATATAATTAATTAGTAATGCAAAATTTTTATTATCGATGATATGTAACACTAGATCTTCCTCTCTGATTTTGTTAAGTTCTATGCATCCCTTCTTATTCTAATCATTTTCATTTAAATATGAAATTTAAAATGAAATGTCAAATACAAAATACAATAATTTAACATCGCAAGTCTTGATTCATACATTCATTTTAATAATCACAAATACAATGCAGTTACTTCTAGTTCATTCATTTAAGTGACATTTCCACCATTTCAAACTTGTAAATGCGTTAAATTCATTGTTAAACTGTACTGGTTTTAGATACTAGCCATTTTTACTATTTGAACGTTATTTTGTCAATGGTGATGCTACAATTTGATATGATAAATTTACCTTTTTTTTTTTTACCTTCTTCATTCAGAGATTGGATACAATTACAACCAAATATGTAAAAGTTAAAATATTCTAACATTCAATATACAAATGTTTAATAACCTCAACAACTTTAAAAGATGGTATTATCATTTGTCAAATAACACTATAATTATAAAAACATACTTATCAATTTAATTTTCTAAGAGAAAGAGTAGCATTTTCAAAAAATTAGTCATGGATTTAAAATTAATAGAAAAATAGCCTGCAAAATTTAAAATTTTAATAAAAAACTACTTCTGTTTTTTAAGAAAACTTACAATATTTTTTCTTTTTTCATAACATTTTGTTGTGAATTATTTTCGCACAAAATTTTCTCAGGATATTTATTCCAGTAAATTTCACAGCAAATCTTAATAAGAAATTTTGAGAAAAAAATATGAAAACATGCAATCCATTCGTAATTTTGTTGCTATTTCTCTTGGAACGTTGTCGTCTGAACATTGAAAATAAAACAATAATATCTAAAAAACTGGAACCTTCTAGGACATGCGGAATAAATCCAGAAATTTTCATACAGAAATTGGAAAGCATCTAGCAAGGTGGGAACAAAATTTTCTGGAACATACTACATTATCCTTTCACTTCCTATAAATATTATTGCATCAGTTCCATACACATCATCAAACAAGAAAAGAGTTACCTGAGTCCGATCAAGCTACAGCTCTGTTAAGTTTCAAATCTCTATTTAAAGTGTTATAAGCATGTCGCTAATTCCAAGGTTGTTCGGTGGGCGAAGAAGCAACGTCTTCGATCCATTCTCTCTGGATGTGTGGGATCCCTTCAAGGATTTTCCTTTCCCTGAATCTGGTCGAGAAAATTCTGCACTTGTGAGCACACGTGTGGATTGGAAGGAGACCCCAGAGGCACACGTGTTCAGGGCTGACATTCCAGGACTGAAGAAGGAGGAGGTGAAGGTGGAGATCGAAGATGATAATGTTCTTCAGATAAGCGGAGAGAGGAATGTCGAGAAAGAAGATAAGAACGACAGGTGGCATCGCGTGGAGCGTAGCAGTGGGAAGTTCTTGAGGAGGTTCAGATTGCCGGAGAATGCGAAAGTGGATAAAGTGAAGGCTTCTATGGAGAATGGTGTTCTCACTGTTACTGTTCCAAAGGAAGAGGTTAAGAAGCCTGAAGTGAAGGCCATTGAAATTTCTGGTTAAGCTTAATGAGATGAAAATCCAGTGTTATGATTTGTGTTTTGAGTTGTGAGGATTCTGTGTGTGATTGATGCTGTTACAAAGATGCTGTAAAATACATGTAATGATTGCTGAGAAATAAAATTTCATTTTCATAACTTTGGTTTGGAAGAATACTTTGCAATAAATTTAGAAATTGAACAAGTATATAACAATAACAATATCTGAAAGCAAGAATTTGCAGAATTAGATGAATGAAAAGAGAAGAATACTACTCAGTTTTTACTTTCATATACTCTTCATCAAGTTCTCTTGCAGTTTAGCCTTTTGATTGTAATTGAATTTTTCATCTTACTACGCAACTCAGGCTTCATCAAGTAGTGTGGCTTCTGACCTAAGCTAGTAAAGATGTACTTTATTTATTTGGTTGAAGAACTTGGATTCTTATTTGTAGAGTTTAGTCTTATGTGACAATAAGAAAGAGTGGTTCAAATTACATTTGGAAGAGCTAAAATCTTAATGGCATGACGACATAGTATATAATTGGTATAAAGATTCTCAGTCTTCCTACAGATCTGGAAGATGAGATGTTTACAGGATTAGAGAGGATGAAATGATGATGAAGGATAAACCAAACATTTTTGCTTTCAGTAATTATCTCAAAAATTATATAATTTCTGCCGATGAATTTAAAAGGAAGAATATAGGACGAAATGAAATATTCTCTTCCTTGAGTTTGTATCTAAATATTTATTTGTTTTTAAAAGTAAAACTACATAATTTTCGTGAATGAATTTGAGAAGGAAGAAAATATTTTCACTTTTATGTTTTTATCTAAATATTCATCAGTTTTTTCATTTTAATAATTATTTCAATCATGAAATTAAAATTATTGAAAAATTTAATAATAATAGAAAAATATTAAATCTTCTGAATAATTAATAATTATAGTAATAATAATAATAACAATAATAATATTAATAATAATAATTATATGTTATATTAATTTTAATAATTTTATACCTTTATCTATTAAAATATTTCTTTTTATCAACTATATCTATCATAAATACTTTTTTACTTTTCTATCCTTTAAAATAAATAATTTTATTTTTCTCCTTTTATTTCTTCAAATCCATAGATTTTTATAAATTTTACTTTAAATACCTCTAATTTTACTTTTCTATCTTTCAAAATAAGTAATTTTCTTTTCTTTTTTATCTCTTCAAATCCATTCGGTATCACTTTTTCTCAAATCATTTCTCAAAGTAAACACATTTAGGTTGAAATCTTAACTACCATATTACCTTCAACAATTTTTACCAAATGAAGGGAAAATGTCACTTCCATTGACTTTTATATTTACTATGGTTTAACTATAGGATAACAAATTTTTAGGGATTACAAATGTATAAAAAGTAAGTTTTAATGTCACTTTTGTAAAATTAAATGACACAATTAGAAGTGAATTTTCTTTTAAATAATTGATGAATTCTATTTTTTTCATCCGTTACTAAAACTATGTATTATTTAAATTTAATGTTTAGATTTGTTTTATATAATTCACAGTCTGCGTGAGTCAACATAACATACATTGACTTAAATTCCTAAAATCCAGTCGTGCCACCAACACGTCATATATATTTCTTCTAAGCAATTTGCTCATTCAGGTTTATTTTCCAATTCATCCAAAAGTAGTTTAAGTAGTTTGCTCAATCATATTAAATTCATCTAATAATTCTTTCGTTTGTGTTTCTTTCTTTGTTTCAGTCTTATTCAAAGTTATTTCTATTTCAATAGACTTATACTTAAAAATTATAAATATTATTTATTTTAAGAAATGAATTTATAAAAATTATTAGTTCAAAAAATTTAATTAAATAAAAATAAATTTACTTAAATTCTTAAGTAAATTACATGTCAGTATGCAAATTTGTGGGCTAAATGTGGTGAGCCAAATTACATAACCATCTCCAATTTCTTTTGTTCTCATTCTCTTTAAATTCTATAAATTAAATTTTTTCTAAGGTGAGTGATTATGCTATTTCTATCATATTCCCTCTTATGTGGTATGAGTAGGGATGTCAACAGGATGGGTAGGGTACGTGTAGTATCTTCCCCGTACCCTACCTAAATATATGTCACATACTCACTCATATCTTGCGAGTATCCATTATGTGGGTACTTGTTTTAGTATCTATAGATATCCACGGTACCCACGTGTATTTATAAGGAAAAAATTTAATATTTAATAACACGTTTTAACTATAAATTTAGATAAAAATATAATCCATAACTTTCATAAATTTCAAACAAAGTGCAAATAATTCATTTAAACAGTGTTGAATGGGAATTTACAAATAAATGATTTTTTTTTAAATCAATTGATAAAAAATAACTCATTCAAAATTGATGTGTTAATGTTTTAATCATGTGTTTTAATTTTATTTTTAATTTAAATTAGAGTATAGCATATATGGGTATCACAGGTATGAATACTATTATATCCGTACCCGTTCCGTTAACATGCGTGTATAAAAAAAACTCGTACCCGTTATCCGCTGGTGTCCATTTACAATATTTATTTCTTACTCATTACGATAAAATGGTTATCCGCATGTACGGATTTTTTTGACAGCCCTAGGTTTGAGGTGTGACCTAGGAGGAATAAAGGGTTATTGATTATGAGACCCTAACCCTTGAAATCATTTTCTAAGAGATATATTGTTTTTGGAACTTTTCTTATGTTTTCAAAATTAAAATTTTTCTTACATATAGTTTCACGTATAAAGATTTTTCGTGTATAATATTATTTATTATAAATTGCTATATGAGATGTTGAAACTTATCTTTATCTTAAAATTAAAATGTATCTCCTAGTGTGATAAAGTTTGAAGTATATATAATTCATATTTCAAGTTGTTTAGAAAAAAAATATATTATAAAGTATACTCGTAGAAGACGTATCACCCAAAAACTATTTTAATCTCCGTCTCTGAATAACTTTGAGAGGATATCCCTTATTAAGTACAAATTCCTTAGGTGGTTATAAATATCATAATTTCATGGCACAAAAGAGAAGCAAGAGATGAATTCCTCTCTGAATGTTTAAGCTAAATATCATGTCAATAGGACAAAGGAAGAAAAGTTAATGAGAATTATAGAGAAAAATAGACCTTGCTATTTCTCGAATTAAATCCATTTACATGTTCATATTTGACACATGGTTTCCTTTATTGATTTTGAAATACCAACTTGGGTAATAATTTTAATAAAAAAGCTCATTTAATTTGCTACTTTAATATTCACTCACTTAATCTTTCATATGCTTACATCTTCCAAGTGACCAAGCTTCAAGAGTGAATTATAGTAATCATAGAGTATAAAGCAACTTTTCAGCTGCTTAATTTGTTTTTAATTCATGTATAAGTTTATATGGTTTATCTTTAATTAGTATTGTATCGTTAATTTGGGAACATCAATTATAACAAATTGATGGATTTTTTTAGGATTGATTCATGTGATTGAGTCAATATAATGAGATCTTAACCCGATTCATATAAGGGTTACAATCACTTTCGATCAGGAGTGACAATGTGAGCTTGGTTCGACAGGTCGGTTCCAAGTCCGCTAAAAAAACGTGGGGCGAGCTAAGATATTGAGTCCATTAATCCGCAGAAGTTCGGGCTTCAAAAGCTGGCGGCCAACTTGGCCCAACGCACTGACCGCCATAAAAAAACTTGCACTTGTTTATATTATTTACTTTCCTTCTGGACTTCTGCATGAACATTCCAAATTCTTATGTAACTAAAAAAGAAAAATATTATATATTTTTGAATGTGCTAAAATTTGAAAAATATATCGTGTATGTCAAGTACGAATATGAATATGATAAAAATGTTGAATTATTAATTTATCATCTAACTCTCTAAAGTCTTTACTTAATTTTGTGAACTTGTTAAAATTTTCCAATTTGTTTAACATTGAAAGCTTTATCATAAGATTTAAAAAAAAAAAAAATGGGCTGGTCCGTTGGCTTGGTGGTCCATACTTATGCGGAGCGGGCCACACTTTTCAGCTCGTATTAAAAATGTGGGGCAAGCCAAGTCCAGGCCGAGACTAAACGGGCTAAATCGGCCCGTATTGCTACCCCTACTTTCAATCCAAAATCTTAAGGTATGAAGGTTTTAAACCTTATGTGATGCTCAACTTTTTCATCTTTCCTTAATGTGACTCACATTTGGATTCCTCTGGTGACCTTTTTATACCTTCATTTGTATACTCTCTCTTGAAGGGAAATATTTCCAACTACGAGTACCTCAATGATGACCTTCTTATACCGCCATTATACCATAATAGGGACACACTTGCTTGGGTTACTAAGATGAATCATTGACTGTGATACTAAATGATAGGTCTTTCAAGGAAAAATAATTGAGGAGACACACAATGAGACACAAGTCCAACTCTGATAAGTGATTGACATCATCTTTAACCCAAAACTTTCTCATATTTATCTAATGTGAAACTTATACTCATTTAAATTTTTAACATAAATATGTAAATATTTCTTTATGTAAATTTTTATTATTCACATATAATATTATTTATGTCATGTCTAAATCTTTCTTTTATATTATATTTATGGTATTAAAGCAATTCTTCCTTTAAATTGTGGAAAATAAGATCTATTCTTTAGTCTTATATTTTCAACTTTATAGTAAACTAAATATTGAGTCTCATATGCCCCATATATGAAAATGCACATCGTGAATTATGACCAGATGTGATAGAACACAAGATGTCTCTTATTTCGAGGCACCATGGAGACTATGGTCAAATGCCACACAGGAACAAGATCTAACAATAGCAATTTTTGTGGTCCATCTCACTTGGCAATCAATCATGGGATGGTGAAATTGCCACTTGGAAGAATTTCAAAACCTCCATCTTGAACAAGAACTTTCTCACTAAATATAAGAAACCTTCTTCAATTAAAATAGTGATTCATGTCAAGTTAGATAATATAGACAAAAAATTTGAAGAACTACCTACATTTTTAAGATAGTGTCATTTAGGAATGACAAAATCAACCATCCTCTCACTGGTATAGGTGGATAAATTCTATGACATACTAAGCATTAATGGATATTTATTATCAGCTAACAACAAATATTTTAATATTCATTAGGTTGAGTATAAATATTATATTATTTATTCGAACTCACAAATATTCATTACATATGAAAAATTAAAATTAAAATTATATTTAAATTCTTTTAAGTTAAACTTAATTTAAAAATATATAAAATATTTTTTAAATATCCGTAAGTATCTATATGTGAATTTTAAAAAAATTTGCAAATATTTTTTAAATAGACATTTGACAAATAATGAGTAAATATTATAATAAATCAAAGTATGGATAGATATTGTGCGTATTTAACTGACCAACCTGTGTTGTTCCTAGTGTCATCTATGTGAAAAGAAAAAAACAATTAAATATGAACAAGAATTTTGACAAAATATTAAAAATTGAATTAAAAATTCGAAAATTAGAAAATTCAAATGATCAATAAATAAGTGTTTAAGAACCTAAACAACCTCAAAAGTTGATTTAGTAATATCATTTGTCAAATGAAACTTTAAATATCATTAGAAAAAACATCCTTAAAAATATAATTTCACAAGAAAAAAAAGTACCTTTGAGTATTTTGTTTTAAGGTCCGTAAAATTTAAATTTTTAATAAAACATACTTTACTGTTTTCTAAGTGAATTGTTTAAAGAAATTTAATACAATTTTTTTTCATGAAATCTTGTAAAAGTTCTTTCTATAAAATTCTCTCAGGATATTTATTACACTAAATTTCACAAATAATCTTTATATGAAATATTGAGAAAAAGCCTGAAAAATATGAAAACATTTAGTAATATTTATGAAATTCATCTGCAGTTCATCGGTAAATTTTTAACTATTTCTCTCGGAACGTTGTCTGTATGACCTCGACTCCATCCCTTTTATCTGAATATATGGGTATTGTAGGATTCTACTGTTAGAGTTTTGTTGGTTATATAATATATTGTAATGTCAATACAAAATAACACAAATATAAAAAAAGACTGGAACCTTCTGGGACATGCGGAATAAATCCAGAAGTTTGCGGAAACAAATAGAAATTGGAAAAGAATGGAGCAAAGTGAAAACGAAATTTTCTGGAACATACTACATTATCCTTTCACTTCCTTTAAAAACTGCATCAGTTTCACCCGCATCATCAAACAAGAAAAGAGTTACCTGATTACGATCGCTCTACAATCTGCGAAGTTTCAGTTTCAAATCTCTGTCAAGTATTATAATCATAAGCATGTCGCTAATTCCAAGTTTGTTCGGTGGGCGAAGGAGCAACGTCTACGATCCATTTTCTTCTCTGGATGTGTGGGATCCCTTCAAGGATTTTCCTTTCCCTGAATCTGGTCGAGAAAATTCTGCACTTGTGAGCACCCGTGTGGATTGGAAGGAGACCCCAGAGGCACACGTGTTCAGGGCTGACATTCCAGGACTGAAGAAGGAGGAAGTGAAGGTGGAGATCGAAGATGATAATGTTCTTCAGATTAGCGGAGACAGGAATGTTGAGAAGGAAGATAAGAACGACAGGTGGCATCGCGTGGAGCGTAGCAGTGGGAAGTTCTTGAGGAGGTTCAGATTGCCTGAGAATGCAAAAGTGGATAAAGTGAAGGCTTCTATGGAGAATGGTGTTCTCACTGTTACTGTTCCAAAGGAAGAGGTTAAGAAACCTGAAGTGAAGGCCATTGAAATTTCTGGTTAAGCTTATAATTGGTTGGTTACTTTGCTGAAAGTCGAGTGTTACGTGTTGTAAGGATTTGTGTGTGATGTTTGCTACAAAGATGTTGTGAAATACTTGTAATGGTTGTTGAGGAATAAAATTTCATTTCGATTATCTTTGGTTTGTAAGAATACTTTGGAATAACTTTTGAAATTAAAGAAGTGGAACAATATCTGAAAGCAAGAATTTGCAGAATCAGATGAAGGAAAGGAAAAAAATAGTTCCGAGAGAAGAGTAATTTAATTTGAGACTTTCCTTTGAACTAACTCAATTCTCTCTTTCATATACTGTTCTTCACATTGCGGACGAATTCAGCTCCCTTGCAGTTTACCCTTTCAAAAGAAATTAAGCATGTAATTTTATTATGTGAGAAAAGAGTGCATCTGGTCATAAGAGAGAAAACTTATATAGAAAAAAAAAAAAGAGTAGAGGCTATAACAGAGTTGGATAAGGTGTTTGATTATTTAAAACAAAGGTAGGAAGAGTATTAAAAATGGTAGTGGCTAGTAAGATAATATTTGAAAGAAAGATATGCATGAGCCAAGAAGCTAAGGCCGACTTCGGTGACATGGCGATGCTTGAGTTCAACGGCTCCATGAATCCCTGCATCATGAAGAAATTTCTGAAAAACCAAGTGTTTTTCTCAGTTTGAATGAATTTTATTCTAGTTCCCAGTTGATTTTTAACAAATTTTGAAACGTAGAAGTATAGAAAAGACTTGTGACTTTGAATGTAACAAGAAAGTCCAGGTAAAATATGAGAAAGCATGAAGAAAGCAGATACAATAACCATCACCGTGAATTGAAGTGACCCCAAATTTCATACTAAAACCTTATTTTTTACACTTGAACAAATATTTTGGAACGGAGAAACATGCTATTGGAATTGTTGTTGTAATAAATCAATGAATATATTTAAAAATTATAGAAACCATTTTCCTAAAACTATAAAAAGATAAATATTTATCCTAACCTGAGAAACGTTTAACAGAATAAATTGAAATCGATCACTATATTATTAATTTTAAGAGTTCCTTCCTCTTTTTTTCATAATATTTAAGGTGATTTTTAAAAAGACCAAATAAATCTTATGTTACGAAGTAAAACTATTTGAATTGAAGTGCTTCAACCAATAAACAAATTACATTTTTCTAGCTTAGACAATAAGCAATAAAGATAAAGAAGCCATTAAACTACTTGATCAAATCTTATGTGCGTAGGGTAGAAAATGAGCCCAAGCACTCAAATCAAACGCGAAGATAAATGATGTTCGCTGGAACGAAACTGAATTGCAATAAAAGGGTAAAACTGCAAGAGGAGTGTATTCGTCTGCAATGTGAAAAAGTATATGATGAAAGTGAGAATCGAAAAGGAAAGTCTTAAACTGAATTACTCTTCTCTCAGTGTAGTATTCTTCTCCTTTCCTTCATCTAATCCTGCAAATTCTTGCTTTCAGATATTGTTGTAGTTGTTTAATTTGGAAAGTTATTGCAAAGTATTCTTCCAAACCAAAGTTATGAAAGTGAAATTTTATTTCTCAGCAATCATTACATGTATTTTACAGCATCTTTGTAGCATCAATCACACACAGAATCCTTACAACTCAAACACACAAATCCTAACACTGGATTTTCATCTAATTAAACTTAACCAGAAATTTCAATGGCCTTCACTTCAGGTTTCTTAACCTCTTCCTTTGGAACAGTAACAGTGAGAACACCATTCTCCATAGAAGCCTTCACTTTATCCACTTTTGCATTCTCAGGCAATCTGAACCTCCTCAAGAACTTCCCACTGCTACGCTCCACGCGATGCCACCTGTCGTTCTTATCTTCCTTCTCAACATTCCTCTCTCCGCTAATCTGAAGAACATTATCATCTTCGATCTCCACCTTCACGTCCTCCTTCTTCAGTCCTGGAATGTCAGCCCTGAACACGTGTTCCTCTGGGGTCTCCTTCCAGTCCACACGGGTGCTCACAAATGCAGAATTTTCCCGACCAGATTCAGGGAAGGAAGAAGAAAGAGAACTGGGGAAAGGAAAATCCCTGAAGGGATCCCACACATCCAGAGAGAAAGGATCCAAGACGTTGCTTCTTCGCCCACCCAACAAACTTGGAATTAGCGACAGGCTTATAACACTTTCGACAGAGATTTGAAACTTCGCAGGTTATAACGTGATCTTACCAGGTAACTCTTTTCTTGTTTGATGGATGATACCGTGGAACTGATGAAGTATTTATAGGAAGTGAAAGGATAATTTAGGATGTTCCAGAATATTCTGTTCTCTGGATTCATATCATACTCCAAACTTCTGTAATCATTGCGCACAACCCAGAAGATTCCAGTCCTTTTTTTTATATATATATTTTTGTTAATATTATTTTTATCCAAGAATTTCAATATATTATAATGGTTCATTATTATGGTTAGTTTTTTAATAAATTTAAGAAAATTTAATTGAGTTTAATTAAATTTTAATTTATCAATAATTAAAGATATTATATTTTGTAATTAAAACTTTATTATACTTTTTAATTATATTATGTAAGTGATATATTGTCTTGTTATCTATATACTTGCTAATTAATATAAAATTTTATGATTAATATAAGATGATAAGTATTTTTTATTAGCATAAACTTTTATGATTAATATAAAATAATAAATATTTTTAATTATTTTATTAAAATTATTTGGATAATAAAAATTTTATTAAGTGTTGATATAAAAGTCATGTCAACTTTATTATACCGTATGTTTTTTAGTTTAAACAATAAAAGTTATCGTTTTACATTGAAGGCAAGATTAATTTCTATTATTTTCAAAATCTTAAATTATTTTAATCCGTGAAAAAAAAAACAAATAATAAAGTTGAATTTCGAATTTATGAGAACAAAATTTGATCTTATGAAATATATAGTGATTAATTTTATAACTTATTACTTACTTTGTACATTTCTTTATAACTCACAATCACAATGCATTGACATTACCTTCAACTATAGTAAACGGAGAGAAAATATTACATTCATTTACTTTTATGTTTACTGTGTTTTAATAACCCTAGCAATCATAATAGGACAAGTTTTTATTGATTACAAATGTGTTATAGAAGTAGGATCTAATATCAATTTCACAAAGTTAAATGACACTATTAGAAATAATTTATTTTCCTACTTATAGAAAACAATTGGTGAAATCTATTTTTTCCAATCCAATTTTGTCTATTTACTCAAACACATGTTATTCAATTAGTAAGTTGATGTATGAGGATGGATGTACATACCATGTTAAATGTTGTAAGATATAATTTTACATTAGACATCATCCACCTGAATGCAACTATGTATAGGGTAGAATGGACGTGATTGAATATTGATGGTGTTTATTTTTCATAAACTTGTTATATTATATATTTGATTTAGTGTTATCAAATTTTTCTTGTTTCTTTTGTTATAATTGAAATGTTTGCTTAATAGTTGTTGTTAAACGATGCTTATTTTTTAGTGTTAGTATAACAAGATGTTATCAACAATATACATTATTGTTCTCCTCATTTTCATTCAAATATAAGATTTAAAAAAAATGTCAAATATAAAAAACAATTTGATATATATCACAAGTTTTAGCCCTATACATTCACTTCAATAATGTTGAATAGCATGTTTGAACCATAATAAGACCTTACATGAATACACATCCTCACTTTTCACACTTTAATTGCATATATTTTCATAAATATTTTAGAATAAATATTGGTATTGTTATACATTGACAGTGAATACAACAAAATAACAAAGTTCACACCTCTCACAAGGCCTAAAAAAAATTCTAGAAATTACTTAAATGATCTAAATTTTGCTATTTTTTCTACTTTTGACTACTAGTTATATTGGATTTTTGGTAAAACAAAAAAACAAAATCAACAACCAAAGTTTTGTAAAAATGAAGTCTACCACCCTACCTAAAAAGTAGTTAGGAAGTCCTCAAGTGATCGAAATTTTTCTCTAAACTCTTATTTGTTTCACTTTTAGGTGTTAGGTACACATATTTTAAAAAATATTTCTTTTATTGGAGTAATTGCATTGGATTTATTTATTTATTTATTTATTATTTTTCTTTTTACAAAAAGACTATAGTTAACAATCAAGTTTCACAAAAAGTGAAATTTCACACCATACCTAAAAAGTTCCAAAAGAAAATAATAATAATCAAATGTTACTATTACATAATTTAATAAAGAGACAATGAACACAAGGTTCACAAAAATGCATTCTCCCACTCTAACTAAAAAGTCACTTGAAAAAAAAAAAATCAAATAAACTTTTCACTAGAAATATATTTTGTTCACTTTCAACTCTTTATTCACATGTATATATTTTTGTCGAATTCTTTAACCCAAGAATATAGTTAAAAATCACTATATTTTTCCATCTAGATAAATAAAAGTTGAATTTATTTAAAGAAACTATTATTTTTTACTATTTTCAGTTTTATTTCTGACTTTTTTTATATATAATGTATTGGTTATATAATATATTGTAGGATTGTAGGATTCTGCAGTTAGATTTTTATTTATATTTCTGTGTCTGGGTATTGTAGGATTCTGCGGTTAGATTTTTATTGGTTATATAATATATTCTAATATCAACAACAAAAAAACACAAATATAATATAAGACAGAAACCTTCTAGAACATACGGAATAACTCCAGAAGTTTGCGGACACAGAAATTGGGAAAGAATCGAGCAACGTGAGAACGAAATCTTCTGGAACATACTACATTCCTTTCACTTCCTTTAAATACTTCATCAGTTTCACCCGCATCATCAAACAAGAAAGAGTTACCTGATTACGATAGCTCTACAACTGCGAAGTTTCAAATCTCTGTTAAGTATTTTAATCATAAGCATGTCGCTAATTCCAAGTTTGTTCAGTGGGCGAAGGAGCAACGTCTTCGATCCTTTCTCTCTAAATGTGTGGGATCCTTTCAAGGAATTTCCTTTCCCTGAATCTGCTCGAGAAAATTCTGCATTTGTGAGCACCCGTGTGGATTGGAAGGAGACCCCAGAGGCACACGTGTTCACGGCTGACATCCCAGGACTGAAGAAGGAGGAAGTGAAGGTGGAGATCCAAGATGATAATGTTCTTCAGATTAGCGGAGGGAGGAATGTTGAGAAGGAAGATAAGAACGACAGGTGGCATCGCGTGGAGCGTAGCAGTGGGAAGTTCTTGAGGAGGTTCAGATTGCCGGAGAATGCAAAAGTGGAGAAAGTGAAGGCTTCTATGGAGAATGGTGTTCTCACTGTCACTGTCCCCAAGGAAGAGATTAAGAAGCCAGAAGTGAAGGCCATTGAAATTTCTGGTTAAGCTTAATTGGTTACTTAGCTGAGTTTTATATTTTGTATGGATTTTGTGTGTGATTGATGCTACAGAGATGTTGTAAAATGCATATAATGGATGCTGAGAAATAAAATTTCATTTTGATAACTTTGGTGTGTAAGAATACTTTGGAGTAAGTATTGAAATTAAAGAAGCGGAACAAGATCTGAAAGCAAAAATTTGCAGAATTAGATGAAGTAATGGAAATGAATACTACTGAGAGAATAGTAATTACTATTCAATTTCAGGCTTTCCTTTGAACTAACTCAATTCTCAGTTTCGTATACTGTTCTTCACATTGCAAACGAATTCAGCTCCACTTTACCCTTTTATTGCAACTGAATTTTTCATCTTATTATTTGGCGCTATCATTATCAACCCTCATGTCTAAGTGCTTGACTTATATAATCAGGTTAGAGTAGAATGAGGTATATGTAACTGATGTAGGAGCAATAACAGCAATGAAAAGTCGGTGACAGCAGAAGCTATACTATTGTATTTGGCCTCAGTACTATTCCTTGATACACCTTTCTATTCCATGATGTTTGGATTCGAGAAATTATTTGAGACAAAGTGCGTGAAAGAATTTAAGGAGATGGTGAAGAGAAGAATTTGAAAGAGTGGATAAAGAAATTTGAAGAGAAGTTCTATGGCAGTTTGTTCATCATGTTATGAGTATAACAAATTAAAACATAGTATTTTAATGGATAAAATTAAATAATTATCATTTTTACCATAAAAAATAAATAAAAATATTACTTAATTTTTTTTAAAAGATAATTATCATGTTTATAATAATAATAAATAATTTTTTTTAGGAAATATCTCTAATTATGAGTTTTTTAGTTCAACAAATATCAAATACACTAAAGTAAGATTTTTAGAGTCTGACTTTATATCGTATGAAAATATTTAAAAAACATTACTTCATCTATTGAATTTGGATTTTCTCATTCAAAATAAACATAATAATCATATTTAATAAATTCTGATTATATATTATTTTTCTTACTAAAGAATAAGTTACGGAGAATATTAGTGTTTAATTTAGTGTAACAATGACTTTGTTAATTTTTATTCTATCACCATTAAATACAACTAAAAGCAATAAAACGATCAAACTTTATTTAACATGATTACTGGGATTTATGGTGAATAGGAGAGGATATAAATAGTTAATTATTTATATGAGTAACGGATACAATCTAAATATTGATTTTTTTATGATGAGAAAAATAAAAAACTAAACTCATAGAAGTATCTTAAAAAGATAGATAAAGTAAGTTTCACTAATATTAGAAATCGCTCAAAAAAAAATAAATAAAAAGACTATATTTATTATATTTAACAATAAAATATTTATTTTTATTTCTTAATTATTGGTCAATAGATATTTGAATAAAACTAATGATAAGTTATCCTAATAGAATATCGATATCGATATTGTAAAGAGAGGATCCATTTAGTTAATAAGTAAAAAATTTAGAAATGGAATTAATGATTTTATTCGAATAATTATTAGAGACTCAATAATTGTTTATGGAACAAGGCACATTTTCCGTCCCTATACAAGGTGTAGAAATTATTACGGAAAAACATTATTTGATGTGGAGAAATATTTGTATATAACTCTCTAATAATAGCTACACACATCTTTCAAATGCACCAACATATGCAGACCTAATAAATTTACAAACAGAATCTCAAAAGTAACTACAAATAAAGTTATAAGCACAAATAAAGATATATGCACAATAAATGCAAGTTCACCTGAAAGCATAAACAAATATGCATGCACAATTTTAAGCATAACTACAAACACAAATGCAGGCACAAATGCAAGTACAAGTGGAAATATAAACACAAATACAAACACAAATGAAGTTTTTCAAGTCACAAATATTCCATACTTTAAAGATATATCTCAATCAAGAAACATGTAGAAAACAAAATATGAAGATGATATTGTTTTATTTTAATTTTAATCATATATGTTGACAATTGTTCTATTTGTAATGCTTAAAAACTTTCATTATGTTTTTGCCTTTGACTATTTTGAATGCGATAAAAGTTGGCATGTTTCATATAAATTGGTTGACAAGATTAGATATTGATAATTAAATGCATTTTGTAAGGTACAAAAATAATAAAAGCATGAAATATCTTGTCATGATGGAATTTGCTACAACCACTTTGATAGGGATTAATTTGAGATTTGCTACAAATATTTTGTTAGAGATTAGTGAGAGATTTACGATAGCCACATTGCTAAGGATTAGTTAGGAATTTGCTACAAAGAGTTTTCTATGGATTAGTTGGAGATTTGCTACAAGTAGTTTGTTACAAACATTTTACTAGGGATTTGCTATAAACATTTTGCTAAGGATTAGCAAGAGATTTGTTACAATCACTTTGTTAGGGATTAGTTTGGGATCTGGTACAAAGACTTTGTTAGGGATATGCTACAAGTAGTTTGTTAGGGATGTGCTACAAACATTTTGTTAGGGATTAGCTACAAACATTTTGATAAGAATTATATAGGGATTTGTTACAAAGTTTGCTATTAGTTACAACAAATTTGTTAGAGATTAGTTATGATTCTTGACTGATTAACTACTTATAATTTAGTTATGGTTCAATGTCCTCACTATTTTCTTGCTAATCCTTCTTTAAATCATTTTGTGAGGTTTCAACGAAAGATTAGTTAAGAATTTTTTCCTCACAAATCTAAAAATTTGTTGTATTAATTTGTAATTATTCGAAAGAGTTTCAACTATCATCATAACTTCCTTAAAAAAATGATAGGTCAAATTATCTTATAACAAAACCTTTATTAACCACTAAAGTCCTTTTTGAACCCTTTTTTTAATCATTATTAAAAGCTCTTTTTAAAATAATGACATTTGACGTAGTAAATGAAAATTGTGTATCACAATATTAACCAAACATTAAAGGATATGTGATGTTCTTAGAAATGATTTGAGCACTAAAAAGATTTTATATGTCTTGTTCTCTTATCTAATTAAATAGTAGTTTAGTGGTAAAATTATGCCAACTATTTCTTCTATTCACCTAAAAATGTTGTCAAAAACTCATAAGAAACGTGATAAATCAATGTATATAAGTCAATATAAAATATTTTTGTAATGTAATTATATTTTTGAATTTATTTAAAAGATATTTTCATTATTTTGGTGAACTTTTATTGATTATAATGTACGTGAGTTAAATTTTAAATTTGTTGTAAATTTATATATTTCTAATCAAATTTTTACTAAGAAAATTATTTTATTGAATATTTAAAATTTTATATTTTTAAATTGAATTATTGTCACTTAATTTTTCTATCAATTAAATACGTGATTATTATATTCTACTTGTTTGTTTCTATATGTATTGAAAAAAATTTAAATATTTGTAAATAATATAAAATAATGTTATTTTTAATACAAAACGATAACTGTTAGTTTTAATTAAAAAACAAACAATATAATAAAACTATATATTTTTAAATAATTTTTATCATCACCTATAGTAATAAAAAAATTATTATCACTAGAATTAATGTTTATAATACCAATAATTTGTTAACATCAACACATTTTTAATAAAATAATAGAAAGTACTTATCATTTTATATTAATTAACAAGTAGATACAAGTAAATAACATGTCAAAATATCACTCACTTAATTTAATTAAAAATAGAATTAAAATTTAATTAAAAAATATAATACAAATTTAATTACAAAATATAATATATTTAATCTATAACAATATATAAAGAGATTCTCTCGTCTACATTTTATAATACCAATTCTACCCTTTATAATATAATTATTTATTAAATTTTTTAAAATTAATGGTTAACTTTATCTATTTTTTATAAAACTGTTTATTTTTTCATTCATCAACAATTAATTTTTCTCTTTATTTTACTGTACTTTTAACTTCTTACTTTTCATTTTATTTTTAATAAATATAAATTTATTTAATAACATTATATTATTATCGCATACTAAAATACTATTATATATATTTAAAAAATCATATACAAGCCAGTGTACAGTTATTAATAAATTAAAATTCATAAAACTCAATTAAACATTTTTTATTTATCATAAACTTAACCATAATAATGAACCACTATAATAATAGAAATGCTTGAATAAAAATAATATCAATAAAAAAAACTAATAATATAATAAAAGATTTGAACCTTCTGGACTATGCGCAATAAGTCCAGAAGTGTGGAGAATGATATGGAACCGGAAAGAACGAAGCAAAGCGGAGAACATAATATTCTGGAGCATACTACATTATCCTTTCACTTCCTATAAATATTAATGCATCAGTTCAATACACATCATCAAACACGAAGAGAGTTACCTGAGTCCGATCAAGCTACAGTCTCTGAAGTTTCAAAACTCTGTTTAAAGTGTTATAAAAGCATGTCGCTAATTCCAAGGTTGTTCGGTGGGCGAAGAAGCAACGTCTTTGATCCATTCTCTCTGGATGTCTGGGATCCTTTCAAGGATTTTCCTTTCCCTGAATCTGCTCGAGAAAATTCTGCATTTGTGAGCACACGTGTGGATTGGAAGGAGACACCAGAGGCACATGTGTTCACGGCTGACATTCCAGGACTGAAGAAGGAGGAAGTGAAGGTGGAGATTGAAGATGATAATGTTCTTCAGATAAGCGGAGAGAGGAATGTTGAGAACGAAGATAAGAACGACAAGTGGCATCGTGTGGAGCGTAGCAGTGGAAAGTTCTTGAGGAGGTTCAGATTGCCTGAGAATGCAAAAGTGGACAAAGTGAAGGCTTCTATGGAAAATGGTGTTCTCACTGTCACTGTTCCAAAGGAAGAGGTTAAGAAGTCTGAAGTGAAGGCCATTGAAATTTCTGGTTAAGCTTAATCAGTTCCTTCGTTGAAAATCGAGTGTTATTATTTGTGTGTTATGTTTTGTAAGGATTTTGTGTGTGATTGATGTTATAAAGATGGTGTAAAATACATGTAATGGTTGTTCAGGAATAAAATTTCTTATTAACAATTTTGGTTGTAAGAATATTTTGGAGTAACTTTTGAAATTGTAGAAGTTTCATAATATCTGAAAGCAAGAATTTGCAGAAGCAGACGAAGGAAAGGAGAAGAGTAATTGAATTTCAGACTTTCTTACCCAATTCGGACTTTCATATACTCTTTTTAACATTTAATTCGCTACTCTTGCACTTAACCCTTTTATTGAAATTCAGTTTTTCAACTTACTCTTCCCAGCGAACATCATTTATCTTCACCACGCACATAAGAATTCATGAAGTAGTTTAATGGCTTCTTGTTAGCTTCTTGCGTAAGCTAGAAAAAATGTAATGAGATGTGTTATCAATAATAGGCATTATTTCCTCTCATTTTTGTTCAAATATAAGATTTACAAATGAAATGTCAAATATAGAAAACAATTTGACATCAGTAAGTTTTAGACTTATACATTACACTATTAAATACTAACCATGTAATTGTAGTGATAAAAATTTTGTTGGTAACCATGTAATTGTAGTGATAAAAATTTTGTTGGTAGTCAAGACTAGTTAGGGACCTCACTAACATTAGTTAGTGATTTTAGAGATCAATTAATGAAGTTCATCATAATTATTTTTTATCATCAAAATTAATTATTATTGGAAACTTTTTTTAGTGAATAACATATTTGAACCACGTAAATAAATGGTAATCAAGACTATCAATATATATATTTCGCTTTAATTGCATATATTTTCATAAATATTTTAGACTTGATTTTGGTATTGTTATATGTACGGATAGCAATATGAGCTTAGTCCATGGAATAATTTGCAAGCTCGCAAAAATAATATAGGATGGGTTATGATAGTGAACCCTTAGATTCGTGGAAGCTTGCAGTTTGCGTAGATTAATCCGCAAGTTCGTATAAAAAAAAAATTTGCACTTGTGTATATCAGTTACTTTTTTCTATATTCTTACATTATCGTTCTAAATGTTTGTATGATTAGAAAATACAAGTATTATATATTGTTTAATGTACTAAAATTTGAAGAATATATCTTATATGTCAAAGTACGAATATGAATATGATGAAAATGTTGAATTACCAATTTATCATCCAACTTTTCAAAATATGTTTTAATAATTTTATGAATTTCTTAAAGTTTCATAATTTTTTGAACATTGAAAGTTTCATTATAAGAATTAAAAATAAATAAAAGCAGGTTGGCCCGCGAACTCACAGGCCCCGCATTTATGCAGGATGGGTTAGACATTTCAGCTCGCATTAAAAATACGGGATAGTCTGTATTGTGCGGACCAAATGCAGGTCGGGCCTAAACGGGCCAGGCAGACCCATATTGTCATCCCTAGTTATATGTTGACAATAAATACTGTAAAATAACCACCAAATTTCATATTAAGAAAATCCTTCGATGTCTAAAATATTTTTAAAAAAATACCTAAATAATCTAAATTTTGCACCGAAATCTTTTTCTTTTTCTACTTTTGACTATTAGTTCTTTTTCATAACATATTTAGGGGCCAAAAGGGCTACTATTGGATTCTTTGCCAAAAAATAAAAATAAAAAACTGAAATCAACAAAAGTTTTGTATAAATGAAGTTTACCACCATACCTAAAAATAGTTACAAAATATTCAGGTGATTGAAATTTTCTCTATAGTCCGATTTGTTTCACTTTTACGGTGTTAGGTACACATGTTTTAAAAAATACAAATATTTTTGTAATGTAATTGTATTTTTAAATTTATTTAATGTAAACATTTGCTTATTATTTTAGTAGACTTTTATTAATTATAATATATTTAATTGAGTTTAGGTCTATTAGATATTTTTAATTAAGTCTCTATTTAAAAAATATTTTATTGAGTAATTACATTTTTTTAAAATTTTAAATTAAATCTTAATAATTTAAAATTTTTATTAACTAAATAATGTGGCATAATTACATCCTTTTGCTTCATTATCTCAATATATTTAAAATACGTAAAATTTTATAAATAATATGAAATGATTACTTTTAATGTAAAAAGATAAAAATTATTTCTTAATAATTTTCATATCATCTTCTCCAACAATAAAAAAATTATTGTCCTACAATTAATTTTGGTGACGATGACAATATCTTTTTATTCAACATTTTTAATAAAAATAAAAAAATTAATTATGATTTGTATTAATCATAAAATTTCATAATAATTTACAAATATTTAAAACTTAAATATGAAACTTAAATACAGTAACAATCATAAGGAAAAAATAAATAATAAAAACTTAATTGAAAAATACAGTACATTTTATTATAATAAATAAAAATTAATAAAAAAACTTAAATTCTTAAATTTTGCATCAAACTTAACCATAATAATGGAGCATTATAATATTAAAATGCTGGATAAAAATTAATGTCAATAATAAAGAACATAATATTATAAAAAAGACTTGAACCTTCTGGATCATGCGCAATAAATACCGACGTTTGGAGGATGATATGGAACCGGAAAGAACGAAGCAAAGCGGATAACAGAATATTCTGGAACATACTACGTTATCCTTTCACTTCCTATAAATATCAATGCATCAAACAAGAGTGAGTTACCTGAGTTCGATCAAGCTACAGCCTGTGTGAAGTTATAAATCTCTGCCAAGGATCATACTCATAAGCATGTCGATAATTCCAAGGTTGTTCGGTGGGCGAAGAAGCAACGTCTTCGATCCATTCTCTCTGGATGTGTGGGATCCCTTCAAGGATTTTCCTTTTCCTGAATCTGGTCGAGAAAATTCTGCATTTGTGAGCACTCGTGTTGATTGGAAGGAGACTCCAGAGGCACACGTGTTCAGGGCTGACATTCCAGGACTGAAGAAGGAGGAAGTGAAGGTGGAGATCGAAGATGATAATGTTCTTCAGATAAGCGGAGAGAGGAATGTCGAGAAAGAAGATAAGAACGACAGGTGGCATCGCGTGGAGCGTAGCAGTGGGAAGTTCTTGAGGAGGTTCAGATTGCCGGAGAACGCAAAAGTGGAGAAAGTGAAGGCTTCTATGGAGAATGGTGTTCTCACTGTCACTGTTCCTAAGGAAGAGGTTAAGAAGGCAGAAGTGAAGGCCATTGAAATTTCTGGTTAAGCTTATAATTGGTTACTTTGCTGAAAGTGGAGTGTTATGTGTTTGTTGTAAGGATTTGTGTGTGATGGATGCTACAAAGGTGTTGTAAAATACATGTAATGGTTGTTGAGAAATAAAATTTCATTTGGATAGCTTTGGTTGTAAGAATATTTTAGAATAACTCTATATTTGTATGTGCAGAGTTTGAGTACTGAACGCTGATTCTCAACTCATGAGACATTATGGTTTAATTATATAGGTAATTGAGTTTGTTTAGCAGCAAATAATAAGTAAAAAGTGATTAAGTATATATTATAATAACAGCTATACCTCTTGCACTAACATGTGATGGAATGAAAGAAATTGTATAGTGAAAGGAAGGGAAGGAGAAGAATAATGGTAAAAGAAGCCTAATTCACTTTCATTTGCTGAGACAGAAATGAAATGAGGTTTGATGAAGGGATTTTATGACTTCTTATCTATTTTGATTGGACTCTGTTGGCTTCTAGGATTAAAGGGATAAAAAGACTATAACCAAGCGAAGCAGAGCTGGTGCCGTGGTTACGGTCAGGAAGATTTGGCCATTGCTTTTTATTGGAAAGTTCGAGGGGTGTTATGGTGGACCGTTGGATTATGCTTCTTGTATTCCGAGAGTATGAGTTGTCTTATGAGTAGTTAATTTCTTTAGGAGTTTTGTGTGTTTTAAAGTGCAAGGTCATGAGTTTATTGTATTGATTAATAGGTAATAATTGTATAGTTTAAGACTTGAAAATGAAAAGCTAAAATAGAGAGTCTATAGATTGTAATGTTTTGTTACATAAAAAATACAAGAAAGTCAATAAGTTTATTTACATAAAGATTTATTTGTTAACACGTAACACAAAAACAAAACACCATTAATTTCTTCGTGCATTCTCGTTGAGGTACAAAGTCATATTTATTTCTACTAAGATTGGAAAGGTAAGGATTTAATAAAACTATAAAAAAAATCCAAAATATAAAACCCTAAACCCGTTGACAAAAAAAAAATCTAATTCGTGAGGGATGGGCTTTTATTTTTTTTTTGTGCACTTCTTTTTTATTTTTATTCTGATCCGACACAAATTTATATGACAGTCATTATTAAGACTAAACATCATGTTTCTAAAGTATTATTAGAGTATGGAACTCCGTCACAGTTTTATCCTTAAAAGGTGTCATAATTTTTCAAAACTCCTCTAAGGCAAAATATTGTGCTCTTACCGTTACAACATGCGAGCTTCAATGACTGACCTTTCTTCTACAGGACTTTCGCATTTCTCTCCAAACTCTTGCTCGATAACCAATCAGCAATACAAATTGCATCTAATCTTCTACGAAAGAATCAAGTATATTGTGATTGATGTTAATTGTGTATGATAAAGTTGGTAATGACTTCCTCAAATTGCTTCCCATCTGCATCATCAATCCTATCAAAGCCTTCATTCTAAGTTAGGTATGTGTAACATATACGATCAACTTGAGGAGTGATAAGTTTTACTCTTCTAGTTCACCACTTAGCTTTCTTTTGGTTCACCACCTAACGCTTTTTTTTTGTTTAGTTGTTCTATTGTATAACTTTACATTATCTTTCACTACAGGAAAATGTCTCATTAACAACTAATTTTAGTAACCAAAAATTGTTAGTAACTATAGTGACTAATTTAGATAAAAATTTACAAAATAAAAAATTATTGGTTATTAAAATAGTCAATAAAAAATTATAATTGATTTCTAAATTAATTTTTAAAATTTAGCTATCAAGATTTTTTACTACTAAAGAAAATTGTTATAATTCATAATAGTCACTATGATGAATTTAATTTTTTTTAAATTTAAATATTTGTAATTGTTATAAAATTGTTTGAACATTTTACATTTGAATTTATAAAATTATTTAGAAATTATTAAAACAATTTTAAATAAAGTTTAATATAAAATTTAAAGTTAAATTAATTAAAAATATCTATTATAATATTTTGAAATTACTCCAGAATAAAAAGAAATTAAGATTAAAATAACAAATACCAAATCGATATTTTTCACATAAACAATTGACACATGACAGAACTATAATTTGACATTTAAATTAAAAAATATTTAAAAAAAATAAAAAAAAATCACAAACTAACCGTGACAAAATCTTAATTTAATACACATTAATATCTTTTCAAGAAAAATAAGTAAAAAAATATTAAAAAAAACTATGAACTACCATATGACACAAATTTATCGTCATCAATCATATTTTACCGAAAATGATCAAAAGGAAATAAATTTTCAAAAATAAAATACAATTGAAACGATTTAAAAGTTAAGGATCCAAATGGTACCTTATAATTTTTTAACGACTTCAAAATATTAGAAAAATTGTATTGGCTACAAGAATATTGAGTATTTTGATTTGCTCACAAATTAACATTATTATGGCAATCACAATACATATAAAACGGAAAATGAGTACTATTTAAAGTTAATATAAGAATCTAATTCACAATATTTAAAAATTTTATATCAACTTTGTTAGAAAATAATATTTCATAGTCAAACACACATATCACTAATAAGTTTATTAATCATATATCCAGTTTTGTCCCAGGAAAATTTAAAAATCCATTCAGGACAACTTCTCATAATTAAAATATTCACATCTAAGTTACTTGAAGCTAGTAAAATTTGTATATCCCTTGGGTTATTCAATAACCATTTACATTTCTATAAAGCCACCTAGACAAACAGCACTTAATATAATTCCAACACAAATTGATTTTAAAACTCAATTTTCTCTAAATAATTGATTTTAAACATTGAAGGTAATATTCAAGAGGCACGCTCATATATTTATTTAATCAAATTAGAAATACAAATATCAAAATTATTTAAACAAAAACAAATAATAAAATGTGGACTTTTTTAAAAAACAATTGCTGAGAAAAATTAAAAATCTTCATTGAAATTTGGTCATAATTAGTTTTTCAAATATATTATAGAAGGAAATTTCAAGTCTTATAAAATTAATTTATAAAGTAAGGATATTCACTCTTCTAATATATCACCTTGAGACATATACATTTTTAATATAAAACTATATATTAATAAATGGTATAATAAATTTTTTTAAGATAAATTTTATTCAAAAATAAATTTTACCACATTTTTTAAGTACATGTTAAAGAAAATTTATTAAGAGAAATGTATTTTGTTCAACAAAACTCTAGTACTTTTTTGGAGAACTATTGAATGAACATTGGAGAAAATATGAATTTTAAAGTTTTATAAAAAGCACACCAGTTATAATAACTACTAAATATCAGTTTTACATTTCTAAATAACTGTGGAAAGGTGGAAGTAAAAAGAGAGAGAGAAAAAAACGAGAAAAATGTGAAAGTTTTACTTTTGGCAGCTTTAAAGAAGATAATGACTAATGCTGACTTTCTTTCTAATTTCACTAAAAATACATATTTAAGGCAAAAATGAATCTTTCAAAATAATTTTATTCCCACCACTCTTTATCATTTTCCATCTTATAAACAATTAATATAATAAAATAAACATATCATAAGATTTCCAACTCAAAACAAATCAAATGAACAAAATAAATTATGTGGGTCAAAACTATGAATTCTTCTTACATGTTTACATTTTTTTTAATTTTATCTTAAAATAAATTAAAATATTTTTATTTTTATTTTTATCTTTTAAATAATCACTAGTTTAATTTATAATTATTTTTTAAATTAAAATAATTATTTTAATATTTAACTTTAAAATTATTATTTATTTTTTACATAAGTGAATTATCTAATACCATTTGTTTTCACTAAAAATATATAAAAAACAAAACAAAACAGAATGATGTATAAAAAGACTAGAACCTTCTCAATCATCCGGGTAAAAAATGAAGTTTGTGGAAGAAACTGGAACATGTGAAAAGAAACGAAAGAGAAAGCAGAATTTTCTGGAACATCCTAAATTATCCTTTCACTTCCTATAAATGCTGCATCAGTCCCTTTACACATCATCGAACAAGAAGATAATTACCTGTTTGCCATTTCACTAAATCTCCCAACTTTCGATTCTCTGCAAGTTATAGGATTTGAAGATGTCTCTGATTCCAAGTATCATTGGCCGAAGGAGCAACGTCTTTGATCCCTTTTCCATGGACGTGTGGGATCCCTTCAAGGACTTTCCTTTCCACAATTCTCTTGCTGCTTCCATCCCCGAATTTTCTCGCCAAAATTCTGCCTTTGTGAGCACCCGTGTGGACTGGAAGGAGACTCCAGAGGCACACGTGTTGAAGGCTGACATTCCAGGACTGAAGAAGGAGGAGGTGAAGGTGGAGATCGAAGATGATAATGTTCTTCAGATAAGCGGAGAGAGGAACGTTGAGAAGGAAGATAAGAATGACACGTGGCATCGTGTGGAGCGTAGCAGTGGGAAGTTCGTGAGGAGGTTCAGATTGCCTGAGAATGCAAAAATTGATCAGGTGAAGGCTTCTATGGAAGATGGGGTTCTTACTGTCACTGTTCCTAAGGAAGAGGTTAAGAAGCCTGAAGTCAAGTCCATTGAAATTTCTGGCTGAGCTATGTTACTTTGTTTATGATCGCGTCTTTTTGTTTTGATGAGGATCTTGTGTGGGAGTGATACAATAAAAATACTGTAAAATGCAAGTCTTTTTGTTTTGCTGAGGATCTTGTGAGTGAGTGATATAATAAAGATACTGTAAAATGTACCGAATGGTTGTGGTAGTTGAGAAATAGAATATCATTTTAAGAGTCTTGCTCCTAAGAATGTCTTACAATTTCCTCATATCTGTACTTGCATTGGTATTGCTAATGGTTTAAAAAATGTAAATTAAAACATGGGTCTTTCACAAACCTTCATTATCATCTAGAAGTTCTTATAAAAATAAAATAATGCGAATCAGAGTTTAATTTGCAACTTAAACTAATGCCGACATCCGAGTGTTCCAGGATAAATTTCTAGTAAGTCAACGAAATAAATATTTGACAACACCCGTTCAACTTTTTTACCCAAGCCAGTTTTCACTTTTGATCAACCATTAAAGACCTCGATAATTTAGTTTATGGAGACAAATCGATATCAGAATAATAACTACTAAACAACTTTTGAAGTTTCTTTTTTCTTTTCCTATATACAATGCTTCAAAAACTAATATATCAGAAAAGTTTTTTCTTGGCATGACGGGGATAATGGGTCTCGTCAAGTCAAGATTTTTCTCATCAGATGTTCTAACAAGATAAGGTTGCAGATGAGTTAGACAGAATATGATAGAGAAATTCTAGTTAAGATTTTTCTCTCACTTTTGAAAAAAGAATGCTGCAGAAATTCTAGTTAGCATAAGGATCCTTGTGTTCTGAGTCAAGGGAATTAATTATAAATAGCAATATAACAAAATAGGTCTTTCCATAAGCTATAAAACATTTTTTAGAGTAACACATCTCCAGTGAAGATGCTTACAACTTACAAGGGTGGGATAAAATGGAAAATATGATCAGATTCGGCACTGTGTGAAAGGTGCCACTTTGACAAAATACCAATCAGGCTAACATGGATTGTCAAACAACCACTGATCCCACTAAAGGTATCCTTCATTCAAGATCCTTATCCATGGATCTCATCTTCATTATTCTTCTCCAACCATCTTACACCTTTCATTAGTCGTCTAACAAAGTTGAAAGAAACAAGTCCTGCACAAAACCAGATCTCCCTGCAGCTTGTCTCATCCTTTTCTCCCGCTCTTCGCTGCTCAAGGAAGGATCAAAACTGTACAAACACACAGATCAAACTTCTCATTTAGAGGGATTAAACATCAGAATATCTTTTCATTGTATACAGATAAGGCAGCCAAAATTCATAAAAAAGCACCTTGATTTCCAAATATGTTCAGGTGTCACATTTTTGGCAGAAGAATCCTCAGCAGTTGTTACCACAGATTTTGAAATCTCTTCTGCTTCACAGGCTGGGAAATTCAAAATAAATGAGGATAGAAAGGGATCAGTAGCAACATTAGACACTGCTGCACTGTTTGACCGGTATCCTCCGCCAGCACCACCGAGAAGCACCTGTAGATGAGCCTCACGAAGATCACGACCCAAGAGAGATAGTGTCTGACTGTTAGGAATAGCAACTCTTCTTAACCTGCGTCTTCTCTGTACGTAATTCTTAGTTAAGGGAATCCACTAATTTTTTTCAATTTTCACTCAACAAACAATCCATTATCTGTTCAGGTTTACAGTATTCAAACATAACATCGGTACAAAGGATATCTTGAATAAGTGCCCGTGTTGCAGCGTTATGTGACTTAACATGTCCCTTGCAACTTTAACGGAGCATACAGGACAAATCTGCATCCCAGAAAAACCAACACTGAGCTACCATAACCCGATACAGTTAAGTCAATCATTGAGGTAGGGATAAAAGCAACAACAACACAGCAAAAGGACTTTCAGCCTTTCGATTTTCTTGTACATGATCTATTGGTACGTATTCCAGAAACTTCAATTATTTTTTCATTTATATAGTCTTTCAAACCGATTCTTCAGACTCAGCACACACACATACACATATATGTATGCAATACACATGTATACAATGCAGACATATGACCAATTTACAATATAAAACATGAATAAACCTCACTTTACCAGTTTTATAATGATGAATTAGGCTTAATCTCATTTCTTAATATACTCTCCCTTAGACACATACACAATAAATGAACTAAATTCTAATAGTGCGTACTAAGGCAGCCTATCCATATCAGTGATCAACAGATTGTTAATTACTGGCAAAATTCACGACTCGAGGTTCAGGAGATCATCAATCGACATGTTACTTTTTTATTATATGATATATATAACTATTTTCCATCTGAAAAAATGGTTGCTCAGAACATACCTCTTGAACGATCTTGGATATGTTGTAGTTATGACTTAAGCACAGGCATACAACACACAAGTGCAACTAAAAAAGACAACTCTCCTTGGGGCTAAGACCTCTTGAATTCATCCTTGAACCCTATTTTTTATATCATTTATATACATTCATAGTCTGGGGCAAATTTCCCTCATTACTTCTAGATGTTGTCATAAATAAATCACAAACCTTGTGGCAAAATGTACCAACAAAAGGCAAGTAACAAAAGGGGACAAGGATAACAGCAAACTACTTTTGTCATCATGACTAATGTTAAGGTCAATCAATGTTGGATGCCTGTACTTTTGTCAAGACCTACAGTAGATTACCTCTCCAACATCCTGGACCTCAATAACTTCAAAATATGTGCTTACATGGTCTTAGAATTCTTCTGAAATTGAAATCAATATAAAATTGAAATCTCTACAGGTTTCCTCTACACAAACCATGCTAACATGCTTCCAAGTAATTATTAATCTTCCCACAACTTTGCTATCAAGGATACCAAGTTCACGAAGGCAAAGAAACAAAGATCTAGGTTTCCGTTTTTTCTAACGAAACAAACATCATAAAAGAGCATCAGAGAAACAAAAAAGCCTCGTACCGTGACTCTCGATTCGCAAGAATGTTCGTCTTCAAGATGAGAACACAAAGACGCGATGTCAAAGTCTTCATAGCAATAGGGGCAAGGGAAATCGGGTCGCACCTCTTCTTCCACATCAAAATCATCGATTCCCAACCGATCTGACACACCACAGATATTCAAAATTTAAAAAAAAAAAAAAACATATTTTGATTGAACCCAGAAAACCTTTTCCGGAAAAACTAAAAAGGGAATTGTCACGTAACGAAATGAACACGAACCTAAGTGAGAATTTTGATGGTGATGCTGAAGCGTGTATTGGCGTTTAGCGGCGGCAAGACGCGAGGTCCAGAAGTCAGAATCCATTGAAAGATCGAAGAGATGAATTGATAAATGGGTTATGTAAAAAATTCAAATCAAATCAAATCAAATCACCACCTTCAACAGATTCAACGAACACTTTTCTTTTCCTCTCTAATGAATGAAAATATTTTGAGATGCAACGTGATCTCAGGTCCTAGGTGTAGAGAAAACAATAAAAATAAAAATAAGAGTTTAATATTGTTCTCCGAAAATGATTTGACTTTTTCCAAGAGTTTCAGAATTGCCGACTGTAATGGAGTAAGGCGCGTTTTGTTTTGTGGTTAGCATCAAACTTGAGATTAAACAAAGTAGAAGAGATGTCAGAGTTTGTCTTAAGATATACACACCTTTGGTTTATTTCCTTTCTTATTATTCATTCATTTTCATGTGGTTATCACTATTTCTTTTCTCTTCTTTTTTTTCACTTTTGCCCTCTGTCTTTCTCAATTTAATTATGCACTTATTTTCAAAATATCTAATTAAATTTCACTTCACTGTTAATGTAATTCTAACACAAATTTTAGTTTTCTACCAGGATAAAGCCTCAAGAGTTTAATTCTTTCAAATCAATGTTTTAAACTTAATTAAGTACACACCAATAAGAAAAGTGAGTGAAATGTTATTTCAGATATATAATATAATGAAACACATTGCAAGATTATCCTCAGTTTGTTTGTAGGTCTTAATCAATATCTACATTGAAAGGTATTCAGGTTGGTGGTAGATTTGATTAAATTTACTTTATTTACATAATATTTCAGATTACTTTATTTTATATGTATTTGAAAACATTACATTATTATTACACAAAACGGTTTTCTTACACAAACAAATTAGAATCCACAATATTATCCAATTTTATTGTGCTTGTTTCAAAGAAAACATTGACTAAAAGAATACTTTTATCATTCGATTGTTTTTCAATCTTTAATATATTAAATGGTTCCAAGTTCAAATATATTACTTATATATAGTAAGCAAATTGTGAAATGCCAAATATAAAGACTTTTTCAATTCTTTTAAAAAAAATCGAGTTTGTAATATTATTCAAATTAATAAAAGGAGTTTGCATTCTCAAATAATATGAAGGATATTCTACATGAAAAAAGAATAAATATATTTTAAATGATTATCATGAAATTTAACAATTTTATCATATATGACAAAATACGTAAATCAAGTTTAGCGTGAAATTATTTTGACTTAACTAATCTCTTAAAATCGAATTCTATGTATAGAGTGTTTAGACGTGTTAAGTTTTACAAAAGAAAATATACATAAAATTTGAGGTAAGTTTTACAATAACATTCGTTATTTCTCTTTAAAAATAATAATTTGAATATTTCTGAGCTCATTGGTTGTTATATGTAAGACTTAAAATTGTATAATTTTTAGCAAGTCAAAAAATAGTCAATATGATTCAATCGGAACCAGTTATATAAATTGACTTGTCTACGATAAAAAAAAAAATTGAAACATTCATTTTTCTTTTTTTTTTAGGAAAAAATATTATAACAATTAAAATTAAAAAGAAAACTAAAAAAAATTCTTACATAAAGAACATTGGTTTTGGTCCTATTCGAACCACACAAAGAATATTTACATGAATTAGAATGAGACCTTTTACCATGAAAGGAATGAACAGGGTTTAAAGAATAAAGCCTTTAAGATGTACAAAAAATGTAGCTAATGAATTAAAGAAGATAGACACATTCCCATTTAACAACATAGAAATGTTATGCTTTTTGCGTCTAATCTAATCTAAAACATTTTAGCTTCCCTTTCTTCTCTCTCATTTCCCTTATTTGTACCAACTTATCATTATTTGGTAAATAACAACTTAAAAGTTAAGTATAACTATTTGTAGCCAGAACTTAAAGTGATTGGTGGATAATTTCATTAACAAAAGTTATAGATAATTATTGTGTCAAACCAATCTATTTATACATCATGAACAAGTAAATTCATTGATAAAAAGTAATTGAAGTAAATTCATCTATTCACTTTTATGAATTATTAATAACTTATTTATTACTTTCTAAATATTTAATTCATCCTATGCATTTAATGAATCAAATTTAATTCAATTATGTTTTTTTAATATCTTTTAAATTTTGAAAATCAGCTCAATGATATTTGAAATATCATTAATTCTGTCTTAATTAAGCTTCTTTTTTTTTTTTTACAATCTCAATTATGGTATCCTTGAATTGGTTTTAGTAGATATACTATTGACTTTACCTCTATTGAAATATTGTCAATTTAATTTTATTCAAAGCGTTGATAACTTACTCAATACATATTCTTGGTTCAGTCTTAATGAATAATTGTTGAATTAATCGTAGTTAAGATATCATTGGCTATGGTTGGATCATCTTTGGCTTAATCAGAACCAATATATCAGCTCAACTTTGTCAATGCATCTTTAACTAAAATTTAAATGAATAAGTATATAAATGAATTTTTCTATCCTATTCCCTACAAAAATTAAATAAAATGTATCTTATCCATTAAATTTGTCTCCCCTATTTATAATAATCGTGGGACATTTTTGGTCAAATAGTTAGATTTAAAAAAATAATAATTAAATCACTCAAATTTAATATATTTATAAGAAAAATTATACTTTTATTTCTATATCGTGACTCTCATCTTTTACTCCTTGATGTAATTTAATGAGTTATTGATTTTTTTTCAAAAAAAAATGATAATGGTACATTAATCAATGTTCTATACTAAGACACATAAAAAAGTAAATGATAAAAATAAATAAAATAGAAATTATAATACCATCGTCATATTTATAATGGGAAGAACCAAACAATGCAAATTAAAGTTTTATTGGATTTCTAAATTTGGGTCTAAAAAATTTAGCCTATTCAACCCGGCCCAATCGACGAGGCTTCAGTGGCAAACTTGATTTTTTTTTTTTTTTTATAAATTTAACTGTATTTCTGAGAATTTTTATATTGAATGTTTAATTTTACCTTTAGGCTTTACTTATTTTTAATTAGAATCAATCATACCTAATAAATATATAAAGTTGGGTTGGACAAATAATTGTAGTCCCAAAGAAATTTGGGTTGGCTGATTCTGATTTCACACTTTGACAAAAAAAAAATTACAAATTTTAAGTAAACATAATAATGGTTGAATATGTTGAATAAGTAATACCTGAATAAGATATCATAATTATACTTTGTTGAGTTTAGATAATAAATATAAGTAATTTATAATGATAAAATATATTCATTTCAATTATTTCCTTGACGAAATGAAATCCAGTTTTTTTGTTGAATTTTCTTTTGTTATATTCTACTGAGCATTAAAAATATAATGTTTTGATATTTTAAAGATAATTTTAATATATTTTAAAATTTTAAAATTAATAGTCGTGTGTTTTAAAAACACAAATAGCAGAGAAAAATCGGTATAAAATCCAAACTCCCACAAAAATTGCAACTATACGAGAGTCTTGATGGATGGTGAGAGGGGTGTGAAAAAATTGGGACTTGTGAACTAAGACTTCACGAGAATCTCTAATGGAGTCATAATTTTGCTGCTAATGTATTACTTTTGTGATTTGCTTCACTCGCCGATTAATCAACATCTATGTAATTATGCACACGATACCCACGTTCGGAACACAAACTTTTACAACTAACTCAAACTTAAAGTTTGCAAGATCACAAGAACTACAAAACAGTTTCTTGGGTATGCAAAGATAGAATGCTGCTAAAACAACAGAATAATAAAATACACAAAACAAGACTCCATTTTCTATTCTACTTTGGAATAAAACAAAGTTACCACAACAGAGAAATTTGTGAAAGTTTAAATGGATGATTTAAGCAAAGAAAAATCATTGTTGTTAATTTTTACTAGAGAGAAGGAAAGTGAATGTGTTGATCATCACGTGCTAGTTACTTGAACTTTTCTTACTTTTGCTGATCTTGAAAAGGGCTTCAAGTAGTATAGGTATACAAATGCCACGAGACATTTCTTCTTCTTTTACTTGAGAGGTATCATCAGAAGTGGAACCCTTTGTTAATGTTTTCTCCTCCTTTTCTTCTATTCTCAATGAGTTTGGAAAGTACAAGCGTCCCTTTTCTCCTGCTCTCAGCCCAATGAGATGCCCAAGAGATACACTGTTGTCTTGAAAGAAAGATGCTGTGGACTGGTTTTTCCAACACAAGAACATAGTTAAAACTGCTGAATTCAGGACCTTGGTGGGGACAATTTTCATATCTTTTCTTTAATCAACCCTTTTCATTATTAACTAAAAACACATGATTGAGTATGGGTTTAGGGGTTGCAAAAAGGTAAAAAATGATTTCTCTTGTAGTTTTCCCTAGATGAGAGGGTACATTTTTGCCTACCCTCAACTATATGTAGGTCCTCCTATGCCTCTGAGGATATCTATATGAAGCACATTACTTTGGGAAACTGGTAGTTCTCACTTTGAAAGTTACATGCATTGACTCAATGCTAGAAGTGTAAACCAGTATTCTGGTAAGTTCATGGCACACATGGTTTACACAGAATTCTTTTCCATAACAACATACACTCTATTAATTGTTGCTTTGAAATAAGTGGTTAATGTGTTCATTTGTGTACATACACTCTGATCAGAAGTACAGTTCCCTTAGATAGTTGAACTTTAGCTATGAACTTCTGTTGTTTTTTCCTACTAATGAAATGGGAAAAACCCTTATATCAAATCAACAGAGAGAAAGAAAGAAAAATAGGATCAGTGAATTGAAATTACCTCAGTATCAAGGTTGGAGGATGAGAATGAGGAAAAACTGGTAGATGGAATGTGCATTGAGTGTGGCTCTACTGGAGCAGCTGGAAGTGATTCTGCATCTCTAAGTCTTGTATTCAAAAAGCCAAGACCAAATGGCCATCCAATAGGCATTTCATCGTTCTGAGAATTTTTGCCAAGAAAAAAAGTAGCAACATAAGAAACACAAATCAAGTTCAAAAGAAGTACCTGATGAAAAATTTAGTACAATTACAGCAAAACTAGCATCAGCAGAACAGTCACAAGAGTTCACAAACACTGGTATTGAATCGGAGATGTTGAGATATGTATAGCAAAATATTATGCTACAACAACAGAGAGATAGAGCAATACTGAAATTACCATTGGTGACCAAGTTCAGCAAGTGTAAGTGTTATGAGAATCTTTCAGAAATTCTGAACATTGCATAACTGTTCTATACTATTATCCTCCTTGTGGTACTAATCCTATTCTGCTTCAATCTTGTTTATATGACAATGTTGTTCTTCCCTTTCAAAGATGTAAGGAAAGAAAATAAATTGATCCACAGATCCGGTAGAAAAGAAGATCATAAAATCTATTTTCAAATGACTAAAAGGCCTACAAATCTGTCAGAAGAATCATCTACATAGATGAGGTTGGTAAAATATAGTGTCATTAGATTCTAAAACCAACACAATTTGTTGAGACCACCTTTTGGTCTCATGTCAGACAGCAAACTCTGTCACCGACCATTTATGAATCTTCTAGTTGTATTACAGAGGGCTAATTATTTGGCCAACTAAAGGCTATTTTTTGGTTTTCTAACGGCACAAACTCTTCTACCACAGAGGCATGGCTAATTAAACCTTTCTGAATAATTTTCACTTAATTGGTGTTCATTTAAAAACAATGTGAATTGAATGGGCTCATTTCTCCAGAAATTTCTCAGATCTGTTTGCCACACTCACCGTACCCTTTTTAAAAAATATTTTGCTCCTTTTCGATTTCGGATTTGGCCCACATCATGTGGCTTTGCTAGATTTCCTTATCTTGTTACATACTATATGAAATGAAAAGAATAGTTGGTCAAAATGATACATGAAGGGTTATGTTTACTGATAATTGTTCCAGTGAGAAAGACATTCATTTAAGAGAAACTGTGTTCCTACACCATCTAGTTTATCATTTTAAGCTAAAAATTTAAAATTGGACCTACCTTTTTCCCTGGCTTTAACTCTTCAAGTTGCCAAAATTATGAAATAGTAATCTTCCGGACAGGACCATCAACATTTGTTACCCCATTTTCTGCTTCTAGTAAATGACATGTTGGCATCACCAAGACTATCTTTCAGATCAAACCACATTCTTACAACGAAGTTCGGACAACAAACATTGATGGGTTTTAATGAAATGTTAGTTCGTATACTCACTGTTCTCACAACTACTACTTACATTACGCTCCTAACTAATGGGGTCATTTCTTCATGTCAGTCCATCTGAAAAGTACAAATTTTACAGTACACACATTCATCACACTCCATACACATTCTTCTCTTTTCATTCTACTCACACACACAACTGCATTATGCTCAACGTTTCTTCACCCAATAATTTCATGAAAATAACTCCAACTTCACATAACACCAGAAATTCAGTTCCCAGTTCCCAGTTCCATCACTTGCAAGATCATTTACTATTATAAGAAAACAGAAACAAACATGTGCCTTACGAACTGATTACTCTCTAATTCAACGAATCAAGAGACTGCATACTGAGAGAAAAAAAAAAACATCCTCACAGAGATAAAGAAAAACCCAGAGATCCAGAATCAATTACAATTCAAACACTTCGAAGTTCATAACACACCCAGAAAAAAAAGAATTGTTCTTTTTGGGTGCATAAAAACAATCAACTGAAAAACAAAGGGAGTGGTAAGAGAAATGGTGAATGGTAGAAGAAGATGGAGGAAGAAGACATATTATGATGTCATGAGGTTGCAATTTGTGCAGAAGAATAACAAAAGGGCACTGAATTATTATTACCTCTGAAACCATGTTGTGTCAGTTGCCTCTACCGAGAAATTGATGACAAAATGATGATCACGGAGAAAAAACTAAATTTTGTATTGGAGAGAAACCAAATGAGAATATACGTGTCTCCTAACTAGTGTAATAGTATCCTTCCTTAAACGTTAGACATTTAAGACTCCAGGGCCCACATCGCCTGTGGAACATTGCTTGAGTTAAAGATGAATTTTGCGCACCAAATTTGTTACTTATATATTGATCATGTTCCAGAAACTAATCATAAATGTTATGTACTTTGATCAATGGATGGAAACAAATTGTTAATAATTTACAATTTTTTTCTATTAACGTAGTCTAGTATGCAAGTTTTAGAGTAAAACTTCTGGAGTAAACATATGTACGTTCTTTTACCTTATTCACCATTTTGAGTAAATAATACCAAAAATAAATAAGAAATAGTAATTTAAAGAAAATAGTTAAACATTTTGATCTTCAATCTGATGATTATAACCATTTAGTACATGAATTGAAATTGGGACTGGTAACTACTTTGGCCCCAGATACATTAATGTAATATTTTCATAAAGACAAAATTATATTTTATGATGAAAGTGACGAATTATATCTAATGTTTGGATAGAGACCAAATTGATTATCTAGGAAACTAAATTAATTGATAGTTGAAAAAGTCAATAACCAAATTGTTCTTTTCCGTAATATCAAGAATTATATCATATTGATTGGTAGTTGTCACGGTCAGAAACTTTAATTTGTTTCTTTTATAATGTCAAATTCTAGAATCAATTGCAAATATTAAAGTAATACTCACCTTTTAAAATGAATTGTATTGTTATATTTACCACCACGTTTTAAAGTTTTAACTATTAACAATCATATTATTAGTAAGGTTTAAAAAAAATATATTTAATAATGGTCGTGTGTTTCTAAATAGTCTTATATTATAAGTGGAATATAAGAATAATTTAATTTTTTATTTTATTTTTAAGATATGTTCTGTAGATAAAGTTGAATTTGAAACACTAAAATAACAATATTTTAAGTCAATATTGTTAAATAATAAATTTTAATCTAATTCAATTTTATATCATTTATATAATACAAAATTGTTTTATCTCTAATCAATGTGAAATCTTTAAGACACCGTCCTCATGTTGACATATATACATTCATCTCAAGCGTAATGGACTCTAAGGCATGATTTTCATACTATATTATGAAGTAGACTTTAAATCTAATTCAATTTTACAAAATCGGATTATAAGACGATGTTTCCACCCACTTTTAAATATATGTACACAAAATTTGTATTAACAGATAATATGTTGTTTTTCTATATTATCTAATACATGACAAGTCCACAAATTAATTATTGGAAAATGTTGAGACTTTCTCAAATTGACATTTCATCATGAGCTTTGTTTGAGAACAGAAAAATCATCCTTATAAACTAATTTAGGTAATATGGTAACCCATTTTACTTGTTCAATTGATAGATTATTGTAATGATATATGCATGCATGACTTTCCATTAGAAAGACTTTTATGTATAGATTTGTCTAAATCGATCACTGAGATGAACTTTGAACTCTGATATTATTTGTGAATCTTTTTAAGAAAATATTTGTTGAAAATATACAACACCAATTAGACCTGAATTCATTCACATAAGAGATCAACATTATTTTTAACAAAAAAATCTTCATAGAATGAACTTATAAGTCTTTTTTTTTATATAGTATTCAACTTTCTCATTGTAATGAATGTGATACTTAAATTCACATTTGAATTTTCAACAATTCCCAATTATAAGTTGAATTTTTAATATTTTTAAAATGAAATTTTCTACTTTAAAATACCAATGTTTAGCTATGTAAAATGAATGTTTATAAAATGATCGTGCTAAATGAGTTACAATTCTAAATTTAATTAGTTTATAAATAAGTTAAGTACCATCTGATCTAACGTAAATTATTTAGCTTAATTTTGTTTGTGATATTATGATACACAAGTTTGAGCATTTTTTTTAATTAAAGTCACTTTCAACATTAAAAGTGACTAAAGTAAGTGTTTCATCTAATTTTTGTGAATCTTATAATTCAACCTACATATAACCTTTTTAATTTTTATTCCCCTTTCTTTATGTTGATATGAAAAGTCTTTTCCTATATAACTTTTTCTTTTTCAAAAATTATAAGCAGCATTGTCTATACCAGCAAGGCTAACCATTACGCTCCGTAATAAATATTTTTTAAAAATGGTGATTAATATTAATCAACCTTATTAGCTTGTCACTTAACCACCAAACCAATGTATGTGGTTGATAAATATGTGTCAAATTTAGTTTATATGATATATTTTTCTTACTTTTTATATATTTAATATAAACCAATTAATTTAGGTCAACTATTAATCTATTGTTTAACTGTGTAATTTACCAATCCGTTATTTTGATCAGTTCAATAACAAATTTAATTTTTAAAACTATGTCATTCTGAAAATCTAAGGATAAAATTATTTATCAATCATTTAACGCTAATAAAGAAATTTTCATTTTAAATAAGAAAAAAAAGTCTACTCATCCCAAATTTAAAATCATCAATGATTTTTTTTTTTATAAATTAACTAAAATGATTAAAAGTGAATTTCTCGCATGCTAATTATAAATACAAATTAGGATAAATTATAAATTGGAATACTAGCGTCTATGTTAAAAGATAAAATAAAAACCTCTTGCAGATATTTTTATATGTACTAACTACAACAATTGAAGTTTGGGCAAATAAATATATTAGTTCTATACAACTGAATGGAATAACTTATATTTTTTTTATGCTTGGATCTTTATCATTCTCTATTTATATCGAACAATAGATAACACCATTCTTTCATCTTTAGTAAAATTCTGGGTGCGAGTTTGTCTATGTATATTTTTTAAAATTAATGGTTTTTTGGTAATTTTAGTTTGAATATTTATTAAAAGTTTTAATAATCCTAATCAAAATAATTCAAATATTATAAATTAAAATATAAAATATAAATAGAAAAGGTTTTATTGTCCAATTAAATATTAATAATTTTTTATTTTTTTCTTTATCCCTTGTAAACATTTATGTTGTTCTCCTAAGTAGTCATGTTTCTCTCTCAGTCCTTTTCAAATAACCTTTCTAAATTAATTTCTAATCATCTTAAATGAAACTATCAATATTTGAAAGAAAATTCTATCATAATTTAAATTGTTGATTTATAAACTACACATCTCTTTCAATTTTGCCTTCTTTTATTCCTAGTCAGAAATTGAATAATCATTAAAAAATATAAATCATTAAGAAACCGAAATCACAATTTAAAATACAATTGATGTATCCAAAGATATTTTGCTTACTACTAACTTGAATTATATAAAAACAGTTATGGACATTGCAGATGAATTATAGAATTCACACAACATATTTAATTATGTACATATAGTAAAACTAAACAACTATAAAATAAAACCAAAAAAAAAATTGTGGAAAAATATAACCCACTAATTAAAAAATAATAATAATATATAATAAAAACTATTATATGAAGATAACTAAAATATATTTTTAAAATTCAAACCCATAAAACGAACTTTGAGTAGAGGATAATGAGTTATAACATTTATCTAGAGATTGTTGATTGTGGAATCCATGCACATGGCTACAGAAGTTTTATCTGCATTCGGTGTCTCTTATTTGTGGGACGAATTATATAAATATGTGAAAATGAATTGCCCAATTGATTATTATTATTATTTATTATTTTATTATTATTATATCCGACACCTATGACTATACTGTGATGAAAGGGAATGACACATAAAGACACAAACTTATTGTCAGTTTGTCTATGACCATATTAAGATCTTCCTTCCTTCGTCTGTATGTAATGAACTGTTTATTACTATTATCAGCAAGGTATTCCACTAATATTATTAAAGCTTTAGACAAAATCATTTCTTTATTTTTATTAAAAGAATCATTGAACAACAATAATTAAATAATTTCTTTTATAAATAAAAAATTATAATTGATTTGTGAATTAAAATTTAAATTGATTTCTAACATTAACTACCGATGTTTTAAATATCAAGAAGCTAATGTCTAAATTAGTGTTTAATTTTTAGAGAATAATTTAGACACTAATTTTTTGGTAGTTAATGTTAGAGATTAATTTTGATTCTAATCTATAAATCAACTATAATTTTTTATTTATCTTAGAGACTATTTTAGATACCAATAATTTTTAATTTATAAATTGGTATCTAGATTATTCACTATAATGGTTAATTATTTTTTGTCTCTAAAATTAGTTACTATTTAGTAATTTTCTTATAGTGTTTCTTTTATCATCACACACTATAAGAAAATGTCTCTTTAACAATTTGTTCTAGTGACTCATTTTGTCCTTTTGACTTGAGTCGATTGAGCTTGACGTTCTATCCAAATGAATTCAAGTGACCCTTTAGTTTAAACAAACTTGATTGAATCTTTAGTTTAAGTTGACCAAACTCGATTTGAGTGGAATGAAAATTAGTGGAGTTTCAAATTTTTTATAATTTTGTGGATATTGAAATTCTTCTATTTTATTATTTTGAAATACCTTTTAAAGTTTCTTAAGTTTCAATTTATTTTTTATTAGTTTATCCAAATAAGTTATTTTAATATAAAGAATTTTAAATTCTTTAAATAAATAAATTACTTTTCTAAATTAACTCATACAAACATGATATTAGTTTTTAGATTTGAAGAACGAGAATTTCACTGAAGAAAACTATTCTCCTTAAAATTAAGTGAGAATTTTTATCTAGATAATTTGGTTTGTGAAAATTTTTAAAATTAATAGAGAATAATTGATTTAAGAATAAAGTTTATGATATTGTTTTGATTTTATATGTAATTTGAATTATTTTGTAACCCAAAAATTATTGTATATATGAACAATAATTATACAATTTCACGGAAACGGGGAATTTTGGATTAAATATGTTTTGTTAATTATTGATATTGTATTAGTGAATTGTTTTGTAGGTTTATGAATAAGTTTTGGATACTATATATGGTATATCAGGGTTTTTTTGAATGAAAATATAAAATTATTTAAATTGTAGTTTTTGTTGATAAGTTCATCAAATGAATATGTTTAAAGATTTTGATGACGAAGACTTTGACCTTGTAGGTATGTTATAAGCTTTTATGATCGAATGAGTGGAATTCATACATATAAGAAAGGTTTGATATGTACACTAATTAACCACAATTTTTATAAAATGTTCAAAGGTTTTCGAAACTGTTTAAAAATATTTCATGGACAAAATAATTAATTATCCATTGCAATAATGGTAAGTTGGATAATTGATTATCATTAATAATAATTGATTATAGTTTGGTCACCATAAATTATTCTAAAACATCACTTTAATTGATAATTAATTATCTTCTTACATAATTAAGTGTTAATGGTTCATGTTTTTTTTAAATCACTTCTTTCATTGTTTACTTTTATAAATAATTAATTAGGACTTTAATTGTTTAAAATTGACTATTGCATGACTTGCATTAATGAATTGTCATTTGCAATAATCAATTATCATTCTTAAACGTTTAACACTACTACTTGTGCAAAGAATCAATTAAGTGAAAACATAATTGATTATATTGTTTCAATTGTGTTTTAAAAAAAGAAACGTAAAATAAAACAATCAATTATTACTTAATATAATTAATTAAGTCATATTTAATATGCTTCTGTAAAAGGTTTCGTGGGTTTCTCTTAAAATACATGAATTACTTTAAAAAATTATCCCTCACAAACATTCAAAACTAATTCCTCAAGAAGTTTTAAATTTTGTGAAAAGGATACTCAATAAGATCAATTTCAAGGTTTTTTTGTTGATTTTCTTACTTCCAAATAAGATCATGTTAAACATCACTATGAACTTTGATATCTCACTTATATTGATACTTTAAAGTCCATCAATCATTTGTCATCACGAATTTGGATTCTCTGTTGAGTTTTTTGGTGTTATTTAATACAAAGCACAAGGAACCACACTAAATTCATGATAAACATTACACTTCACCAAACATGAACAAACTATACCTATTATAAAAAAATATATAAATCTAAATAAATACATGGAGGTAAAACATTAAATCATTTATATTGTTTTCTATGAATTAAAGCTAAATTAGCTAACTTTGAACTACATATATGCTTACAAAAATGTAAACACCGACGTCATCTTCCTATGTTAAAACTCATTAATTTACATTTTTGTGATCCATCAAGTGAGCATATATATTGTTAATTAGTGACCAATTTAAACACTAAATCTTTTTATAACTAATGTTGGAGACCAATTTACTAATCAACTCACAATCCAATTATATATTTTTATTTATAATAGTGACTATTTTAAATATGAATAATTTTTAGCTTATAAATTAATATTTAAATTAGTTATTATAATAATTAAATATTTTTTCTCTAAAATTAATTAATGTTTAGATATTTTCTTGAAAAATTAAAGTATTATAAGCTCATTTCTAATAGTATCCGAAAAACTTAAATAATTTAGTAAAATAAGTTTATTTACTAAGTACAATCCTATTTTAGTTAAACATTTTTGTAACCAAAGGAAATAAAATAAATTAGTTGAAAAGACTCATCAAATACACTTTATTTTACATTTCTTTTAGTGCACTTTTGCACCAAGTGGACATGTGATTCTCTTCCTCATTTCCAATGGATCCAACATCATTTGATTTATGTGTTAAGAATAGTTGGTATAAAATGCCTCAAATCTTAATTATGTTGATCATGACCACTCTTTTAGGGTTCTCATTAATATCTCATACTTATACTAATTTGTTCATAAATAAGATGGTTGAGTAGAAGTAATCACAAATGGATGGTCAAATTTGAATGTGGTTGGTAACTTAACTTTCAATTCAAAACACCATTTTTTACAGATTACATATATATGGTTGATGTGTTAATGATTGTATGGTTTTGATGTTTCTTAAATATTTAATAGGTGATTTCAAGCTTTCTTTTAGATTGTATGTTAAAATTAACAATGATATGTGATATATTATTTATTTTAGAGTTTGAGGATCTTTATTTTAAAAAATTACTTTGATAAATTTAGGAAAAACATGTTTATTTCTTTTAATGTAAGTTTTTAACGAGAATTTTAGGCGTACTTTATTTTAATTAATTTTTTATCATGTATACTAAAAATAAGTTGAAATTCGGAATTGTACAAATGATTGTAATTTATTTCTTATAAGTAAGGAATAAAAATATCATGAGCAAATTAATCTCTTTTATTACTAAATGAACTTTTTAATCATGATTTATTTTTCTTAAAAAGAGAGATATATTAGGTTAAAGAAAGTAACTAATATCATTTTCTCATTGATATTGCATTATTTATCAATTACTTCATTTAAAAATTTAACAATATTTGGAAGTTATTTAACACATATAATTTTATTATTTTCTCATTACATAATTATAATACATATATCTATAACTTTAGTAAATGAAGTTTTACTTTTGGTGTAGAAAAATTCTTACTAAATTTATTTTTTAAATAATCATTAAACAGTTTCTAGTTTTCAAACTTAACCTTTTTTTAATTAAAATAACTGTTTATAGTAAACAAAATATTTACAAAATAAATAAAAATATCTACAATAAAATTATAATAAAACATTTATATTTATATTTATAATTATAATAATAACTTTATTATTTTTATTGTCATAAAAAAATAAACACACATATACATACCATATATATTTTGACATAAACGTTTTAAAAAATTGTTAGTGTTCATCCAGTGTCACGTTAGTGTAAAAATTAGAATATTATTTTAGGCTTAATGAATAGCGACAAAAATCGCAGGGCCATTGCTTTCTGCACCTCCATATTGTTTTCTGTAGGATGAAATCATCATTTTATTTTTAATTAACAAAATTAATAAAAATTTTAATTCTATTTTAAATTCAGAAATATATTTTGGATTATATAATCTAAAACATGTATTTTATTTTCGAATTTTGAATTGTATAATTCAAAAAATTTCTAGGTTATATAATTAAGAATGCATTTCAAAAATAATACATTCTAATTTGGAATGTACTTTTTAATCTAAAAATATATACTAAATTATAAAATTTAAAATATATTTAGAAAAAAATTTGGAAATACATTTCCCTGGAAATACATTTAAAATTTATAAACAAACCTTATATCTAATAAAAATAAGACTTTCAAGTTGCTTATAGATCATTGAAACAAGAACATGATTTTTGAGAAAAATCTAAAGAGACAAAATACATAAGAATTACAAGCTTATGATGGATCTCTAGGTTACCTAGAAGAACAAAAAGCTTAACAAAATCACTGATAAAATTTCTGAAATCTTTCTGGACAGCGGAGGCCATCGGAGGAGGAGGCGAGAGTGTAATTTGGAATCTAACATAAATTTTGCATACAAGATTTTATAATTGAAAATGTAAAATTTATATTTTGAATTATACAAGAACATAAATTTTATATTTCAGTTTATATAATTCGAAATATAAATTTTATGTACAATAAAAATTTAAATTACTCATAAGCGTATAAGTGATATTTAAAAAAATATTGAGAAGGCAGGAAGAAAATATCGAAATACAGGAAGCAATTGCTGAACTGCAGACTAAGTTGGGCCTTCATCATAAGCATAGCAGAACAAGAGCCCATATTCTTCTCAATCCTCTTCATGCTCCTTTTCTTTTTTTACAAAAATATTTATTTAAAAACAGGGTTAAACATTTTTTTTTTCGTCCTTTAATTTCTAATGAAAATTAAAATTAGTTTTTCTTGAAAATTTTAAACCAATTTAATCCCTCATCTTTAAAAATTCGTAAATTTAATCCTTTAAACCAATTTTTTTTAAGTTTATTTGATATTTTAAACACGTTTCTCAGCTAACATTAATGCAAAAATGTGTAAAACGGTATAAACAAACAAAAATACTATAATAAAATTTGGTTGAAACATCAAATAAATTTAATAAAATTTGATTAAAAGAACTAAATTCATACATTTAAAAAATTGAAGGACTAACTTAGTTCAAGGTTTCTAGAAGAGATTAATTTTAATTTTTATCAAAGGACGAAGAACCAAAAATATATTTAACCGTTCAAGATATGACAATACTTGATGTGTTATTTTAAAAATATCTGTGGAATTATGTTTTCTTTTTTTCCAGGTTTCTTTTACATCATTATGATTATAATATCATTAATTATAAAAAATTAAATGATAAATAATATGACTATTAATTAAGAAAAATAATAAAATAGTATTTACTTGTTTTTAATTTAAACAATAACATGTTTAAAAAATTATGTTTTATTCTATTTTTTTTAATATTTCTCTTCGATCAAATAATGTTATGAGCATAAAATAAAAACTTACTAAATTGTTTTTACTAAAGTTTTATCTTTTTTTCTGAACCAAATAATTTTTGTTTTGATTTTTTTTTTTACTTTTCTTTTCACTTATTTATTTTCTCCTCTCTGCATTTTTTTTAATCTCCCAGGCATAGCCTAAGTATACCCTAGCTTGTGCCTTAATAAAACATGTCAAAGCCTAGCGTATCAGGGACCTAAGTTGGTGGCAAGAAAAGTTAATTAGCACCAGTTTTAACTTATTAAACAAACAATTAAATATCATTTGGTTTCAACAATCTTAATTAAAAATATCTTTCTTTTTGAAATATTTTTTATTAATACTTCATATCATGACTAACAAGGAGTAACTGAAAATGTAATTCATCAAAATAAAAATGTTTTAAAAAAATAATATGATAAGTTTATTTAATATATTTAATTCAAAATTTGAAAAAAAAAAGGTTCGAATACTAAAATGGTAATCAATATTTAAGTTTATCATATTAAGCATGTCAAATAAATATAAACATGAACTCTAAAATAAATCTTCTAATGACATAACTAAAGTACGATAAAAGGACGTAAACTAATTTTATTTTATTTTTTAAATTTTAATTTTTTTCATAACTTTAAGTAACAACGATTTATATTTTTGAAAACTAAAATGTTTATTTACCCAAAAAATTATCAAAACACTATTATGCATTATAATATATATAATTTCGATAATAAGTATTGATATAAGTCTCATAATACATAATAAAAACTATGTAACATTTCTTTGACCTTGAATATTTTAATAATAATATTTTGATATTTTATGAGAAATGTGAAACAAGTATACTGAAAGGTTTTTAAAAAATTAACACCTATTTGTGAAGGTTATTTAATTGATGCCGTGTATGGTTATTACCATGCATTGGGTGTCCCCTGGTGTGCCTCAAAGGAGTTAGGTGTTTTAGGTTATCCATCAATTAATCTAAACCTAACACTTTCAACTGCCCTCTTTCCCTTTATCTCTCATAACATGCACTATCCCAATTAAGAAAATTGGTACATGCTATGCAAATACAAATTCACTTTTAGTGTAGTAGGTAATAGGAATGAAAAGGAAAAAATAAAACAAAACTATGCCAAGCAAATGTTTGCAAATTTATGAATACTATTATTGTCAAATAAAGACAAATTCTTGTAGCGTTCTACACTGTATAGGCAAAATAGCTCAGACTTTGCATTTACTTGCTTCCTAGTGTGCTCCAAGTGTTTGTGGAAAGTTTCTTCCCTCGTCAATTATTTAAGGAAATCCAAGCGGCAAGTGAAGTAGTCTTTCTCTGGCCAAGTTTTAAATATTCAAACCATAACAACCTTTGGAATAAATAAAGTGCAAACTAGCACAAGCAACCACTTTCTTTTTTTCCCACACCCCCAATCACGGAGGAAACAAAGCGTAATCGATTCGGTTGAAAATTTACTCCATTTATTATTATTATGCCTCTCCACACCCAACCAACAAAAGTTAATATTGCATCTCCACAAACCCAAATTCACAACAACTCCACCTTTATACACCTTAAACTACAAATTGACTTCAGTTTATTTATGTCCAAAGACTGTGGCAAAGGGTGATCTATTCCTCTCTACTGTTTTCTGTCTCTCAGAAGTCACCGTTGAAGTGAATCAATAACTGTAGTTATCAAGAGGTTGTAGTTCACCTTATGTAAGTTTGAAGAGTTTTCTACTATTAGAAAAATTGTTGCAAAATGGGAGTTTTCTACTTTTCTACCAATGACATAGATGCCATTGGCTACAACTACAGTGCATAACTAATCCACCAAGAAACAGTGATTGGTGCATAGTTTCCAATGAGGAAGCTCTAATCTTGTTTTGCATCATTGGCATGGAACTGACAAGTGCTGATTCTAGGTAGCTTGTATAGGTTATGGCTAAATACCAAAAGAGATATTACTCCAATTAAGCTGAAGTTTTTCTAATTTAAATGGAAAAGAACCTTGAAGAAGATTGATTGATACTCTACAAACTGTCATGTATATACGAAATATTTTCTTGATGAGTTAGTGTATGTATGTTATTTAGCAGACACGGTCTTATCAGATTAGCAGCATATCAGCATCTAAAGGAGAGTGATTTAGAAGTCTGAATTAATGTTATTCATTGCTAATCATTGACTTCGTTTTGTCCATTGTGGTGAAAAAGGAAAGGTATAACAAAATGATGTTTATCACTCAATTTCAACAGTGTGGTGCCCCTGTCACTGTTTGAAAATGGTATCTGTGATCATCTATGTTGGTAGGTAAGGCCAGTTGGACCACCAAAGAAGGTTTAAAATTAGTAAATTATGTTTCCTTTTATTGGTCTATATTCTCTTTCTCCTTCTCCTTAATCCTTGTGTTGCATTGCACCGGTTTAAAGAGAAAAACAACACAGAAGATTGTTTAAAAGCGAGAAACCACAACATGTTCATAGCAAAAGTTACATATGCTTTGATACTACATGCCATATTCCCGAATCATTACATAGACTGTGCAATTCCAAAAGCAAGATTTAATAAGATTACCACCAAGTAAAAACCCCTAATAACTTATTCTACTACCCTTTAACACTTTTTGTAATTTATAATGTAAAGCACAGTAAAACATCGATCATCATCCACACCCACCGTGAATACTCCAAATCAAAAGAAAAATCAACTCTTCACTGTCACACTGATGACTGAAGCTCAAGGCTCGAACTCCTCCTGGTCATCTTCAAACTGCTCCTGGTTCTGATAACCTTCCATGGAGTTCTTATTCTCATAGGAGTTCACATTGTTGTTGCCAAAGTAACCCCTGTTGTTGTACCATTGCTCGGAGTTCACTCCCCTGGATGAACCACCATACTGCGTTGGGTTGTTGTACTTCTCAGAGTTCACATCATAAAAGTATTTTCCACCCTCCATGAACCTCGTATCACTTAAACCCTGCCTCTCCCCGTTGTTGAAGGCTTTAGTTTTGTAGTACCTGTTGTTGGCAGCATCGTTGTTGTTATTGTTATAGTAGTATCTCTCATTGGCAGCATTGTCGTTGTTGTTGTTGTTGTAGTATCTCTCATTAGCAGCATTGTGGTTGTTGTTGTTGCTGTTGTAATATCTGTCATTGACAGCATTGTCGTTGCTGTTTTGATTTCCCTCTGCATCCTTGCTGTTGTAGAAGTAGTTGTTGTTGTTGTTGTTCTGATTTTCCATGGAGGTGTATCCTCCTTCTGCAAACTTTGTGTCACTGAGTTGATTCTGCTTTTGAAAAGCATCCTTGCCGCTGTAGAAGTAGGTGTTGAAAGAAGTGGCGGTGGGTGTGGTTTCACTCAGTTCATTTTGGTTGGTGTTATAGGCATCTTTCTTGAAGCTGTGGAAGTTGTTGGCGTTTTCCTCCTCAGTTGTGGTGGTTTTGTATGGCTTGAAGGTGGTGGGAGTGGTGTTGGGAGGGTGCAGACCAGTCTCATGACCATAGAGGCCATAGCTGTTTTCTGTTTCTGGCATGAACACTGGTTGTTGTTGTTGTTGTTGTTCTGGCTTGGTAAGTGAGCCTTCATTGTTTTCAAGCTCTGTCTGTTTGAGGTTGTTGGTGAGAGGGGTGACTTTGCTGAAGAACTGGCTTTCTCTGGCATTAAGTTGGAGGGAGAAGAAAAGGGTTGTTAAGAAGAGGAAAGGAATGAGTTTTGAGATGGGAGCCATTGGAGAGTGTGAAAGAGAGAAAGATGGTGTGGACAGTGTATAGTGATGATGAGTAGTTTTGGTTGTGGAAGTGTGATTATATAGAGAGAGGGTCTTCAACCTATCCTTCTACCCTCTTTACTTTTCCACTTATCTAGTGCACATTGTAGAAGGCTTTTTGTGATGGTTGTGGTCCCACATCGGGGAACTTTAGCTGATTGAAATGGGCTCATATTATATTAGTCTCAGCCGGACACTAGAGTGAGGGTTTTTGTTTATTTTTTGTTATTGTAAGGCAACATCATTATTAATATTTTTGGCCAAAAATTCTGGCTTTCTTGTTAGGGTTGTGCTCAACATTTTGTATTATATTTCGTTACTTCTAAGCAATCCAATGTTGATTAGAGTTGCATCATTGAATGCACAAATGCATATACTAAGTGGAATGGTATATATGGTAAGATTGTTAGCTTTTATTTAAAAAGTAACCATTATAAATTGTTTTATAAAATGAAAATGTAACAACTTTATCGGCCATATATCTATTCAATTCATATTCATAGAAAGTATCAAACCACATTTTTAACTCTATTTATAGGTAGTATATGAACTTCTTACTTTAATAAAAACAATATTTCTATTGGCATAATATACATATGAATATAATAATATTAATTATTTTAAACAAGGCATAAGGACAAAAATATGTATTTATGCATGTCTTCCTTCCATACACATTTCTCTTTTAAATTATTAAAACATTATTTATTTATTTATTTATTTATTAGGTTATTTACAAAATTTATTTTATATATTCTTTTCTATCAATACTTTCATTTTTTTTAAACATTTTTGTGCTTAATTACATAAATCTTTAATTTAGTAAGTAACTTAATTTTTTTTTCTTTGCTTTTCGATTTTATTTCATTTCAATTTTTTTTCATTTTTTCATTCTCTCTCACCAATTTAAGTGGTTTAATATTTACTAATTATTCTCGGTTTACTAAAATGCATTCCTCTCAATTCTTAAAAAATAATAAATATTTTTAAAGTTATCATAAAATTTTAAGAGTTAAATATATTTTAATCTTTTAACTTTGATGCAAAATTGGAATTCGTTTATGTCTAAAACTTTGACATATTTTGGTTATGAACTTAAAAAAATGAATGAATATATGTCAAACGTATTTCATACTACCATTTGAGTTGTTTACACGATTTGTTGCTTCAATATCAGTTAAAAAACATTTTTAACACATTAAAAAAATTTAACGTAATTGAATTAATAAAACTATATTCATTTATTTTTATCCATTAGAAACCAAAATGTATCAACACTTTGGGTAAAAACAAATTTCAATTTTACAGACTAAAAACATATTTAACCTAAATTATAATGTTTTACTCTTATCAACAATTACTTGATATTTACACAATTATTATTTAATACTTTGTTTTAAGATTTATACAAAAAATTTATATTTGATATTAAAAATTATCTCATCTTTTTCATTAAATTCTTACGAATATCATATTTATTTTATTATAAAAATTAATTAATATTTAGGACAATACGGAACTAGTATAAAAATACGTACAGCTATCAAAACGATACATAAATTTGCCAATGATAAAGGTAATGATGAAAAATTATAGAAAAAGAAATCTACATTCCCACTCCCCCATTATCTAATATTATTGATTTTTGCATACTAAAAAAAAAATATACAAACACTTTATTTTCATTTTTCTATTTTTATCTCTCTCTTCTCATTTCACATCATTTACTTTCATCTTTTATTTCTTTCCTTTTTTATCTCTAATCTCGCTGGGTGTAGACATTTAAGATGTGTTTGGTTTGTTTGTTGGAGTGTGTGGACTGAAAAATATAAGTTGTTACCCTTAATTTGTTGAGAAAGGAGAATACATGTGCAACTACTGAATCTGTGTCTGAACATGAGAGATGAATAAATCGTGAAAAAGTAAACGTGGTAACACAAATTCTCAAAATTGTCCTTTTTCACCTGCATATATTCTTTCACATCATTGCTTCTTCCTTTTTCTATTGGACTTTTTGGACATTTTCTATTAGAGTATAACGGATCATCAATTAAATATAATCGATAATACACTCATTCAAAGCAAAAAATCAACCTCTCTTATGAGAACAAATTTTATATACCATAAAATATCATGAAAGACATTTTATTCATTATTTTAAAAAATAAAATACAATTCTTTTTTCTTTTTTCAAATAAATCACAACTATTTACAACTTTTTCTATTTTTTAACATTTTTTTCTTTAATCCAAACACTAATTTTCACTCTATTATTATTATTTTCTTTCATTTTCACTATATATTCTATCCATCCATCCAAACAAAATATTAATATCAAAACCAAATATATTATTTTTCCCAATAAATGAAAATAATAATACATTTTACAAGCAGGATTACTGAAAAATTAGTTCAAGAGATAGGTTATATTTATATTTATCTATACTATTACATAAAAGAAATCAATTATTCTTTTGGTATATACATTTTTTTAATGAGTAATATTTTTAAACAAAATTATTTTTTTTAACCGTTTTCTTCATTTAGTTTTTAATTTAATCGTGTTTTTAAACTAAAAATAATTATTTATAATGTTACTTTATTTACAATAAAATTGTAAAAATTATTTATACTTATTTTCATAATTAGAATTTTATTACGTATTTCCAGTCGTAGTTAGAAGATAAATCTTATTGAATAATATCCCATATGATTTAAGTTTATCCGGTGGTGGTTCTCTGTTTGTCGATATATGAAGATGTACAAAAAAAGAATTGTGACACTGATTGTGCAAATAGGAACATGTCCGAAAACAAAGTTTGATAGATTAGGGTTTTGGGAGGAAAGTAATGATAATCACAGGCTATAACCCAGGGAAAGAAAATCCCAATGCAGATTTTAACACTGATAGTTGGAACTTAAGCATGGCAGAGTAAAGGGTGGGGCAGATGAAAAAGTAAAAAGTTGAAGGGTGCGTGATTTGTGGAGTGGGTGTGGGACGTGAAAACTCAAAATAATGAATGTGATTGGGTACACTTACACACACACACACACCATGTGCCCTCTATGCTGCTTTCTCTATATTCTGGACTGCACCTACCCTTTTCACTGTCATTGCTCAAACTGCATATAAAATCCATGGTTAGGTCACCCATGTGAATATTAGCTCATCATTTCTTCATTCAACTCATACAAAAGGCGTGTGAGTTGGGAATCAGTTTTCGATTGATTTGGTTGCAGTACCTAAAAATGGCAAAGCAAAATTTCGAGTAGGTTGCCACCCCAATCTTCAACGTTCTGGTTGGAAGTTTCAAGTTACAATCCAACAAAATAAAATCCCAATCCCAATCTTCAAACATTTTTTTTATGTTCAAGATTCCAACATAGGTACGTATACAAGATTTTTCTTACAGTTATAGAAGATTTTTGATACAGAAAATCATCTCATCTGAATCCGTCATAAAATTAAGTATCGGTTATAATATCAATCATGCGGGGAATTTTTTATTATAAAGATATAAAATTAATAAGACATGACCATATAAATAATTGATATCATTCTTACTTAATTTTTAAAATAATGAGTTTATTTATGTAACATTTAACTTTCTTATTTCTATTTCATATGTAAATTTATATGCTATTAATACCTCCTAATTAGATAAAAGATAATAATGGAAATTGTGATAGCCATCTTAGAGAGATGCAGAAAGAGAAAGATAAAAGGAGAAAGTGATGGTGAAGAAACTTCCATGTCTCATTCGTGCGTACGTGGAAGTGTGGTTGATGAACACCGAAGATCTATTTTGATTTTGACCCCATAGGGATAGGGTGAACCTCAGGCTGTCATTGATTTTATAAAGTAAAAGTGCAAAGTTCAATTCTTCCAAATTAAAAGGGAAAATTAAAAATAAAGGAAAAGAGATTAAAGTTCAACTACTTGACTAGTCTAAAGACAAAAAAAAAGAGAGAAGTTAAATTAGTTACAATGCGTTGAAAATGGTTGTAAACATTTGATTTATAAAAAATTAACATATAGACTAATGATGAAAATCTATCACGGAGGATGAGAAACATAATTTAACTCAGGATTATTCATATGGTATCTTTCATATATGAAATCATATGCAATTACACATAGTAACAGTAGTAGCTCCAGATTTAGAATTATACCGAACATTTTGAACAAGTTGTAAAAAAATATATTTTCCCCCATACAAAGACACACAATCAAAGCATCAAAAGAAAAACATCAATTAATATATATTTAATTATTTGTTTTCCTCAAATTTATGTTTTAAACATCGAGCACATTCAGATCATGAAGGAGGCAAATTTAAATCATAATATTCTCATAAGCATGATGTCAAGTCAAATAATTCCCTTTAAAATATCAATTAATATAGATTTAGTTACTCGTTTGCTTCCTACTTTGGTTGAAAAGTTGTAAGTTACTATTTTCTTTGAAAATTTACCCAACTACATTAACTGCATGACATATGTCAATTCGTGTTTTTTTTCTTTCTTAAACCTTATTTCTTTTAAATCTTTTTATTGTTCACATGTCAGGTCTCATGGTATGACATGTGGCATTGGCAAAGTAGTGTCATGTGTCGGGTTTTTGGAGTTAGCTCACCCTCGCAAGATCGCGATCCTTTGTCCCTTCCATTGTAGCATGTGTGTCGCGTAGAGCATAAGAGGCATGATGACTTGATGTCATCCTCATCTTCCTTCGGCTTATCACCGGCAGTTTGCTCAAGGTTCCAAACTCAATCTTGGTAACTAAATATGAGGGTTGCACTCATTACGGGACTTAACCTAACACCTCACACGAGCTGGCGATAGTTATGTGTCATTGTCTTGTATTCAATTAGGTCTATGTCTTTTTTATTCAATTTAGTCTCATTTTTATTTCAAAATTAACCGAATGTATCTCGCTACATTGAAACCAAATCTATTATTTATATAAGTATTATATTAATATTTTTTATTAAAAATGATTTTTTAACATGTTACATTATTGTATATTATTAATCCATGTTTTTTTATAAGATTAAAACTAATGAAGTATAAATGTTCTTACAAAAATAGTAATTATTTAAAACTACTAACATTAAAATTAATTAATACTTTATACAAATAACAAATTTTAATAAAAATATCAATATAACATTTGTATAAATGATAAATTTAGTCTCAATTAGTTTTAAAGGGACAATATGATGGAAAAACTAATAATTTTAGAAATCACATATAAAACATTATGTGAGGCACAATTTCATTTGTTGTTACCTACAATAAAAATACATTTATCCATAAAATTTTCAGATTTATTTGAGAGTAACTTAATCATATCCATAACAAATGTATTATTTAATATTATCTCCGACTTGCATAGTAAAAAGAATTATGATTAATAAACTAAAAACCTTGTTTTTCTCTCTAATGTTAAAAATATAATCAAATAATAATAATAAGTCAAACCATTTCTTGTAACAAAAAATAAGAATATAGCATAAAATTATAAATGAGGAAATTAGAAAGACTTTAGGTTGAGTCACAGAGGACACTATCTTTAGAAAGAAAATAATCACACTACACAAGACAAGACAAATAAAATAATGTACGTTTTTCTATTAATATATAAAAACTCGTTAGATTGATCGAGTATAGTGAAAAATTTCTGAAACTTACGAATATCAATATTTTAAAAAATAACATAGAACAAAAATATAAGAATAAATTAAAATAAATGGATTAAATAAAATAATAATTCGTAATAAAGTTAAAATTGTTAACCTTCAAATAATATTTATCCTGACGAATAATTGGAACTTGTTGGCTAAATAATGCTTGACTTTTTTTAACATTTTTATACAAGTCTACTAAACTTATAGAAACAACTCTATTTCAAAATATAACTTATTGACACCAAAATACAAATTATATATGCGATTTTTCGTTCTTCATTATAAGTTTATGCAACTTTCTAATTATTTGGTATTTCATATAATAATGAACACAAAATGTATGTAATAAATGTTGATGACAATTTTCCCTTTCTTGTAACATTATCTGTAAATGAAAAACTAATATCATAAAAGAGGAAAAAATTATCCATGCTTATAGGTATTTATAGATAAAATCTTATAATGGATAGTTGATACATACGGATAATGGGTAGTAGATATTTTAATACCCGTTTATAAATGGGTTAGATGTGTGTATCATACTATTTGTACTCACAAATATCAATTACCCGCAAAAGATTAAAATTAAAATTAAAATTAAATTTATATTTTCATTAAGTTAAATTTAATTAAAATTAAAATTTAATTTATATTTTATTAGATTAAATATAATTAAAATTAAAATTTAATTTATATTTTTTTTGTAATTTATTTAAATTTTATTTTAAAAATTTATAAAATATTTCTTTTAAATATTTGCGGGTATTCACATGTACCCATGAGTTTTAAAAAACCTACGAGTATTTTTTAAATGGGTATCCAACAAATAAATATGTGAATTTTGTTGTTGTGGATAGATACTATCCATACCGACCCAATAAATTCTCATTCTTGATCACAAATACCGAAGGTAATATCATATCCTTATATAACTCAACTTTTTTTTTTTAAATAACTGGAAGAATGTGTCAACTATTTAATTACCTTAAAAATGTTTATGAAAATATGAATAATAAATGTTCCTACCTCATTCAATAGTTTTATAATTCTTAAAAATTAAAATGTACGATGATTTAAATATTTTTTTTCCTTTTAGCATTCTTCCACTCCAAGATGCAATTGTTTTATTAGCTGCGGCAGGAATAGGAAGTACTTATTGTAGACTCCTCCATTTACATAGCAATTTTGTTCATAAATATTTCGTGGCCAGATAATTTTAACATTTATAATCCTGTATAAATTTTAAATAGTATACACTAATATAGTGATAAACCTTGTGGTTGTCCTACTTAATGCTTAAGTAAATGTTAATGTTTTTTTTATGAAGTTGGAGTGAAACGAATGTGTACTCTTGCTAATCAAATTTATTTAAGTGGACTCAAAAAGTCACAACTTTCTGAGTAACCATTTCCTTATTCTAAAGCCTTACTTAAGGGAAAGCAAGATCCTTCTTATTTTTTGTTATAAGTAGAAGAGACGCTCCAGAGACTAATATAATTTTACTAAAAACCCACTACATAGAAAAATTTTTACCTACCCTTATGTTAAATCAAATCATTGTTTTTTCTCTTAATTATTTAATAAAGCTAGAATTCTATTTTAATTTCTTCAATAAAATTTAAGCGTAACAAGCCATTTTTAAATCACTATATTTTTTTATTTCTATAAATTAATTTCATTTAAAAAATTAAAAACTTAAAGTTTCAACGCATACATTTTACATTTAATTAATATTTCATTTTTATTATTAATTCAAATTTTCTTTATTGGCCTAAATTTCCTGTTAATATTTTTCACTTCACAATGTTTTATATTTTCCATGAATGATAAATACTTATATATTTGTTAGCAATAATAAATAATAAAAGAAAGAACCGGAACCAATATATGACCAGTTATCCATTTGTAAATTATAAATAGATTCCCTTGAATTGAATTTTAACATTTATGAAAAAGAAAGACTTATTTCTCTTTTTGCAAGTATTAAATAAGTCGAGCTTATTGAAAATATATAAATAAGTATGAAAAAAAACCTATAAAATTTCCACATGTTTGAAACAAATTTCTTTTGTGAAAGTAATAACAAAAGAAAATTATTTGCTTAGTATCATGTAAGAGTATCCTAATGTGACCACTGATTCAACCTCTTTATATTCTCTTGAAAAAACATAGGAAATCAACGAAATGAAACATGAAAATGTTGCACAATCAGCAAAAAATGAGGCAACAAAAGACAAATTTATTGTGTTTTGTAGTTGAAAATGTAGTGGTTTGATGTGGAGGAATTCACTTCTTCAGAGTTCAGACATAAACTTAATTATGTTTTTTTCCTTTTACCCTTTATTGTTGTTGGATGAAGAGAAGTTGAATGCGTAATTGACGGAACTTCCATTACTTTCTGCAATCTTTCCAAAGGAATAAATTATAGAAAAGTAAAGGAAATATGAAGGGTGGTGGAAGAGGGCATGCACTTGTACAATATTTTATTTTTATAATTTTTATAACAAATTCGCAATTAAAATTCTTTTGTCAAACCTTTTGTTGGAACAATCACCCAAAAACTTTTGTTCAATCAATTCACATTGCTTGTCGTTCTCAAGTAAGTAATGGTTACCTAAAAGAACCAACAATGACAAGTTCATTGTTAACCATAGATATATTCATTTCATAATTCAATGATCAGGATTTTGTTAAGGGATTTTATAATAATAATAATAACAATAAAAATATGGTCTCCACAGATATTATGTTTACAACATTTTTTGGTAATTATGTGTAAAATATATTTTTATTACATTTGTTTTATTGATATTTTACTTTAAAATAGAATTATAATGATAAGATCGTGTTGAGTTTGTTTAAAAAATGTGATCTTTATACATATAATGTTAATTAACTTAGCACATGAAATTAAGAAAAATTGTACTTACTTTTTGACTGGTCGTGTTAAACGATACTCACACCCTTCTAGTATATATACATGCACCTTCCTTGTTTTTAATGAAATGATACTCACAATTCTCTCTAATTTTGAAATGAACATTGACTTATGTTTTCTTAAGAGGACCAGAAATTTCTTAAATAATGATTAAATTTAGTGATAACAAATAATTAATCACTATAGTGTTTATTTAGATTCCAATTTATAAATTAAAAATATTGGTAATTAAAATAATTTGTATTATCAATAATTGGTCTTTACATTAGTAATTAAATAATTTTTATTAAAAATTGGTCACTAACATTATCTGTACCAAGGTTTTGACTACAAAAGAAATTGATTTCTATAATGGTTTTCAAATGATTAATTAGGGTGTGTTCACTTGTGAAAAAATTAATTTGAGATAGAGAAAAAGGATGAATTTAAGTGAATTAGAGGGTGAAGTTTGTGTTGTGGTTCACTTTAAGGACTTAGAGGTGAAAGTGAGTAATAATTTGTCAGTAATTTAATAGATGTAATAGATTAATAATTAAGTTTAAGAAAAACAAAATTATCAAATTATCCTTGATTTTTAAAAGTAATTTAAAATTATATTTAGATAAGTTAGATTTATTTTAAAAAATATTAAAATGAATACATTAAAATAACATATTTTAATAAAAAATTATTTATTAAAAATTTTAATAAATAATTTAAAATCAATAATTACTTTTAAAACTTTTTTTATAACTTTTGAAATTTTCATAATTAATTATTTTTGTAAACATAATTTTAAAAGTCATATTTTACATTATTATCATAATTAAACTGAAAAATAAATTGAGGGATAAATGTAATCTGCCTGATATCCCCTTAAATCATGATATAGGAGAGATGATTGGAAAATAGAGAAATCTCGTCTTCCTTCCTATCCCTCTCACTTAAATCTACTGAAATGAATCATTACATTACTTAGAGACTAATTTCTTTGGTAACCAAAACCTTGGTAACCAAGGTTAGTAGTGACTAACTTAGAAATCAATTCATAATAAAAACTATTTTAATTACTAATTTAGAGACTATATATAATTTTTTATTTATAATAGAAACTATTTTAGTTACTAATAATTTTTAATTTTTAAATTAGTATCCAAATTAGTCATTATTTATGAATTTTCTCATAGTGAAAATTAATTTCTATTCTTTATTTAAAACAACATATTGGCCGAAAATTAAATAAAAACTATGAAAATTAAAGTTAAAGTTTTTAAATAAAAATTGAGATTAAAATTATTTAGTTATAGTAAAGTTATTTTGAAATTTACTGAAGATAATATGGAATCCACGAAATATTTCACCTAGTGTTTCATCATCTTTTAAACATATCTTTTGTTATCTTTATAAGGTTACAATTTGTAACTCTCTTTTTTTTCCACACCGTATATTCCTATAAACAATGCAAATTGTGTCTCGTATTTTCTTCATAATTTTGTATCTACAATACGTGTATTCAAATTTTGACAAAACAGAGTTAATAATGTACCATGTTTTAGTCTTTGATTGAAGAAGATTGTATTCTTTGTTTGTATTATTCTTTTTAACTTAGAGATTATTTATTTATTTTATTTTACGCAAGTTATAGTATGTGGACTTAACGAACACCTTGATCATGTCCTTCCATTTAGTGTAGTCATTGCCATTGAAGAGAAACTTCTTATGTCATATAATATTTGGTAGAGAAAAAAGCCACAATAAATAAAGTTGAATTGTGTTTTTAAAAAACTTTATATACTTAAAGATTTTTTTTTTATGATAATTTGAAAGATTTTTTATTGAAAAGACAAAAAGGCGAGATCCAAAACTTTTTATACTATTTTATCTTAGCCACACCGAAATTATGTCTAGTTCTTGGCAACTTCTAATTTCCGATAGAAAAAAACAACTTTTACAAAAAAATCATTTTTTTGAAACAAATTATAACCAAAAGTTCAAGTATTTTTTACTTCACCAAGCAACTACCTCAAGTATTCTTTATACAAAAATATCTTCAAGTTTTAGACTCACTCTTGATAAATTTGAAGGGAACGGTTGTTGCAAACCACAATATTTAAGATAGACTAATATGAAATATGAGTTTGAGTTTCTTAGCTAAAAATACTTGAGAAGAGAATAACATGATATAATATCTTATTTTGACATTTTGTGAACGAATTCTTTCGTCAAAAATATTTTTCCATAAATGTTAAGAAGATAAACATATGATGCTTTGTTTAGAGGAAAGCAAAGAATGTAGATAATGTATATCTATTATTTTTTGTATTCGTTAAAATGGTAGACTAATACGTTAAAACCTGCTTATTTGTATGTTTTCAAGAGAATATACTATTTCTGATCTACCAATAATATTTTTATTAACATATTTAAAAACTATACATGAGTATACCTTTTCTCAAAAACACAAATGAGGTGTGGTGAATATTTTTACATTATAGTGTTTAAGTTTTATTTAATTTGCATGAGGGGATATAAATAATGTAATTTCTCTAAATATAACTTTCTAAAATTAATTATGAGAATCAACTAAAATAAGATTACATGGAAAGTAACTTGAATTATAGGAAAGAAAGTGAAAAAGTGAAAAGAAATATAGTTATTTTTTCGATGAATATTCTATAAAATTCATCAACAGTATCAGAACCAATGATCCATCTTAATAAATTTTCTCAAAAAGATTTATAAGTGTTATCAGTTCGTTTTGGTAACCAATTCAAACAAGTACTATATAAGTGAAAAATGAGATTTCAAACAAGTGTTTATATATAAGATCATTATTTAGTTACTCGTGATTGAATGTTTATGTAGAGAATATCAATGTGAATGATTAGTTTAAATAAATAAATAAATAAATATATATATATATATATATATATATATTAATTGATGAAGTTATTTTAAATTAATTCTATTGAATTATTAGATTATAATTTAATTCTTAATATTAATAATAATATTATTATTAATTATTATAATTATCTTTTTACATTTGTTAACCTTTAATTTATTGAGACTATCCATTCAAAGCAAAGAACTTCCAACTTTTGCGGCCAAGTCTTCCTTAGAGTTTCAAGTATTCTTCGCACATGATCACCCTTAATGCTTACGGTACGATATTAGTGATCAAATAAAATAAAATAAAAATATGAATGATATATATGCAACTACTCATTTTTTTCATCTCGTAATTGTCTTCCTGCATTAATTAAAATATGAATTTCTGTGTTTTCACCGAGTATTTATTTCCTAATATATGAGAAAGATAATTCCGAAATATATTTTAGCATCTTGGAATTTAGTGTATTATTTATATGTTGAAATAATAGTTTTGAAATGCATTTATTATTTTGTGAGGAAGAGTTCGAAATGTATGTTTTATATTTAGAAATAACATTTCAAAATGTATTTTTATATTTTAAAATAGCCATTCCGAAATTAAATGTATATGAATTGTATTCTATATATTCTTATCTGCATATAACTGTGTTCATTCCTAAGTAAGTATTCTAAAATATTAAAAAAATATATTAAAATGAGGGTGTGCATAGCGTAAATTTGAAATTTGCTTTTTACTCAAATTAAAAAAGATGTAGAAAGACATAAAAAACGTATTGGAAAAATCAACCCGTTTTGGGTTACCAATTTTAGTGAAATTGTTTGTAATCTACAATCTATACTGAAAAATTCAAGTTTATTCTTATACTTCTGTCTTTGAAACATTGCTCCCATTTTCTTTTCCAATGTGTAATCAAATAACATGAGAAAGGAACGTATTTTTCCTAGTGAGAAAAAAAGTAATAATAAATTGTTAATTCCAACTACAAATACTTAATTAAAAGAACATGCTGCAAAAAAATAGAAAAGGAACAGCATAAGCTTAACAGAAATACGTTTATATGAAACTTGTTACTTTGTCAGAATCATTTACCGTAGTTTTGACCTTGAAAGGACATATAACTTGAAGCATGAGTGTTCATAATCTTCAGCTTGCAAAGAATTTTTCTCTTTTTTGTTCATTTTCCCACCAATATGCAATCCAAATATAGAAAAAAGATTTTGCTGAAGAGACAATGTTGTTTTGTGATTTGTTTTTGTAGCACTATTATTGATTGTATAATAATATTATAATCTTTCTATAAAAATCTTTTAAGAATCCACGCAATGGGCGGGTTTATATCTATTGTACACTATTAACCTAATCAACCATAAAACTCTCGAGAAGCCATGCCAAGACTTGGAACATGGTTACCTCGTAAAGCTGCAATATAAAAAAATGTAACGCAGCCTTTGAAAACCATATTCTAATCAGAAGAATCTTCAGAGACATCAGAGTCTGAGCTTTCTTCTTCATTTACAATTCTGTTTGCAGTAGCATCTGAACCCTCGCTCATAACATCTGCCTCTGAATCCTCTTCATTCTCTTCAATGCCATTCTCATTGTGATTGTCATCTTCAGAAGCTTCAACATCTTCATCACTTGTTCCAACAAGATCACCCTGCCATCGGCTGGGGTTACCATTAAAACCTATTTCCCAGTTTCCTTGATCATATTCCACAGCTTGGCCATTGTCATCAGATTCCACTGCTTGGCCATTGTCATCAGATTCCACTGCTTGGACATTGTCATCAGACTCCATTGCTTGGACATTGTCATCAGATTCAGCCTCTTCAGTGCTGTTACTAATGTTAGCAGTCCCCATATGGATGGGGGTCATAGGACTTGCTTTTTCATCATCCCAATCCTCATCCAAGTTTCTTAATGATTCTCTAGCAATGTTGTTGCTACGAGAGGCACCCCTATGGTCTAGCAACAGATCTTCAACAGCCTTTTTCCCCACTCTTCTTTTCCGGACTGTTCGACGACCACGTCCTTGTGATCCCCCTCCCTGTTGTTTTACCCTTTGATTTAGATTCCCGGCAACCTTTGCACTGCGCCGACGGCCGTTATTTTGCTTGGTTTTAGATATACTTTTACTCCGTCCTTTGAGAGCACTACCTCGTCCTCGTTTGTTGTTGCTTTGCACAATTTTCACAGTACGAGATTTAACTTTCATGAATTCATCATGGCCCATGTCTACTGTTTCAGCCACTTTAATAGATTTGGAAGCATTGTGTCTTGAAGGAAGCTTCTGCAAGAGAGAAAAGTTAAGATGGTTGTTAAACATCAGATTAACACAAGAATTCCAGCAAAAACAGTCACACCTTGTCCACAAAATATAACCAAAAGGGCCTAGTATAACAGCAAACATGGCAACCAATCTGTTTGGTGAATGTCCTCCTGGACAAAATAGTTCAACTTCATTTTGTTTCAGATAAAATAAAATGGGAGCAGAACCCATAGCAAACATTTCATGGTAATGCCTACGATATTAAAAGTTCGAGTGCAAAATAACAGGGAAAATGAAATAGACTCACTATGTACTGCCTATCTTCTTTCTCCTCACGAGGTTCAGGTTTCTCATGCAGTACGTAGACAATTGATTCATCAAACTCAAAAAGCCTGAGAGACACGGCTGAAGTGGTCAGTGGAACCCATGGAAGTACAGCAACTGATTCAGGATCAGCAGAGGTTTGTGCAGCACTCTCTGACATAGTGTTCAACCCCAACTGTTCCCCTGTCGTAGAGAAGGTTGATGATAGAAAGTCCCGCTTCAATGCTCTCTCAAGTAGGGCCAATATCTGAAAAATGGATTGTTACATTTAGAAATGACTGAGTACATATGAGTTCTTAATCTCTAAAATGTTTGATAAGATATGGATGACAATTTTAATCAAAATGGCAAACCTGTAACAATTCCTCTACAGAAGATGATTTGCTCAACTTCACACTCCAATGCCTCCTAATATCTTCGATCCAATTTGATTGAAAAGCTTCAGGTGGAATAGAAACCTGTAAATCAGAATGTGTATATAATTATAATATATCCTTCAAAAAGTACCATTCTAAAATTAAATGAGAGAAATAGTCTCCAGGTAAGAATGTAAATCACCAATACCATCAACTCACCTCAATATAAGCTAGCAGGGCCTTAAGCAATCTTGTCCGTAAGGGAAGAGACGAATCCAAAATACAAATCTCTTTTGATAATTTGTCTCCGCATTGAAATGCGTGTTTAGAAAAATTAAATCCATTATTTGAGGGAAAAGTTCGGTGGCAACAACTGCAATGGGAGTCTTCAAAGAAATAAGGATTGAGACAGATATCACAGACGACAACCTGAGGTTTGCATCTTTTCTTCCCATATTTCATGGCGCATAATTTTGATGAGTTATAGCATTCTTTCCATGTCCACTTTTGAAAATCTTGATACCTTCTCAATGCAGATTTCTTGTCGCTCTCACTTTTCCCAAGCTCAATTTTGAAGGATGAGGAAGTTTCCAAACTGTCAGAGTTCAAGCCACAAAGGGTGCTACTGGGACTGTCAGATCCAGTATGGCGATCAGGACTGGAATCTGTTTCGTCAGCTTCATTTTTAACACATGTTTCGCCTCTGCTTCCAGCTTTAGAACATTGAGTATTATTACGGACATTTTCCTTAAAGGAACCCTCAACCTTTTGCAACATTAGTCGCAAATGAGATTCCCTGACCCCACGCGAATCAAGGGAATTCAGAAGCGCATCAAAGGCCTGAAAAATTAGTTTAGTAAATTATAAAAAATTAAGACAAATAATAAATCTAAATTTAAAAGCACAGAATGTTGGCATTTAAAAATTAAAAAAAACGAGTGCCACATATTACTTGACAGCATTCTATCTTTGGCTAGCCGTAACTTAAAAACATTAAAGAATGATACTTTTGAAAGAAGCAGACCAAATAAATATTGACAATAAAAGGCCAGAACTGTGTTGATTTATTTTAGCAAGAGGATTGCTCAACTCATTTATAAGGGGTGTGTAATGCACACAACATTCATACCTAGGATTAAAAATTTGGAGCATGAAGTTCTGAAAGAAATTAGAATTGAGAAAAGGATTGGTTGATCTTAGACAAAGGTTTTTGAGCCTAATTTAACATAACAATGTGAGGTAAGGGCTGTCTCTTACTTATATACTCTTTTCAAGTTCTATTTCTAGTCCATGTGAGACTTAGTCTTTTTCCAATATCATCATGCCAAACACTATTGGGCTTGGAGCATGGATAATATAATAGTTGGCTCTTTTTTAATGGAAGTAGTGTACGAGGAAAAGGAAAGTGTTCGGTGGTAACCAAGTTGAAGGGAGATAGACTTGTAATCATAAATAAGGAAACAAATAGGGAAATATGATGAAATGTGAAGACCACTCCAAAGAGATCATTTAGGATACTCAAAATTCTAAAATATTGTGATAATAATAAGATATTATAAATTACTTTCTAAATAGCCTAACAAATTTTAAGGTTATCCTTCTTAATGTCATTTTCCAAAAGGACAACAGATATTGATGGATAACACAACTGAAATATGAGGAAATGAATTTAATGCGGTCTTCAAGAAACTGGACGAACCAACTGGTCTGACTGGTTCAATCATAGAACAGACCATTGGGTAGTTCAGCCAGGCCACAACAAAACAACAAATACAAAAGCCAGCTCCACAAATAAGCCAATAACCCACACAAACTGGTCTGTTTGCTTATAAATGGTTCTTTGTTTAATTGTTGTTAGAAAAATGCTCAAATTTGGTAATATGCTAGACTCAAACTGCTGGATGTAACTCCCCAAGGTTTATGAGCAAACCATTTTTACCACCTAATCCAGTAGAATACCTCTTGGTAATATTTACTTTACGTTGATATAAACAATATACCTTCAGTTTGTAATACAAACAGACACTGACACAAGTTCAACCATGGGTTAATCATTAACCATAAACCAATGCTTTCACTGGTTCAATGCTCAGGCAATTTTATGGGTATGATGTCTATTGAAGTCAGAGTTGATAAGAGAAAGAGGGATTGCCATATAAGGAAAAGAAGAAGGAAAAGGTAACTAGACCACACGCAGTTTACCTCTTCAGTATCAATCAGCCTCCAATTGCCATCAAGAAATTCAACAAAGATCCTGCCAGAGCCAGGATCATTGGAAGAAGCAGATGCAACAAATTGCCAATAACGGTTACGTCTTCGATCTTGCCCAAGGGGTAAGGATCTGTAGGCACACATCTCCTCTGCTATGTGGAAAATATAAGATTTCAGCTGAGACCGTGACCTTTTTGAATACTGAGCAAATGTCTGAATCTGAGGGTTATCAGGGCCACCAGTGCAGAGATCTTGAACGGAAGAGTGTTTTTCGACAGACAGGCTCTGTACACCTGGAGCTGCTTTTTGATTTTCTGCAGTGCTGGGAGAGGGCACATTATTACTATTGTTGCCAATATTAATGCCAAGCAACGAAGGGCTTTGGTTTCCCTCCATGGCGGGACAAGAATATTGTACTTCAACTTTATTCCCATTGAGAGACGGAAAATCAGATTTACTGAAAATATCATCTTTTAATCGAAATTTATCCAGTTGTGCTTCTGCCCACATTTGTTTCTTCAGAGCATTTGCTGCTTCCAAACGATCCTGAACAACTACTCATGTCAATTTGATAAACAACACAAGAAAAAGTTAAGAACAAAATACATTATATGGAATAAAGTTTACCTCAAGAACAACACGGATTGAATTTCCTTCATTTGCCACACCAACCAACACAACAAGAGCATTTAGACGCTCCTCTACACTGAGGTCAGAATACTCTCCTTCTGCAAGCCCTTGAACCCATGACTCTCCGGGCTTGCTTTCATCAATTTCCATATTATCTTCACCAAGATTTCCAACGTTCAAATCTTCACAAGCACCAGGTTTCCCGGTTACAGCAATTGGAGTATCAACCTTCTTGGAAGAACTCTCAGGAAAACGAGGCAGATCCTTATCAAACTCACCCTGAAGTCCAACATCATGGCCCAAATTTTCTTTTCCATTTGATGAGAAATCATCACACGGTTCAGATGTTTTGTTTGCACTTGAAGAATTAACCAAATCATCAACTTCAGGGTCCTCATCAATTTCGTCACTCTCTGACTCTTCTCTTTCAACATCATCTGTATCCTCCTCAGCTAGAAACCCATTTTCAAATATCTGAATTTTCTTTCTTGCTTCTGAAAGAATGGACTCGGCATCAGCAGGGTTCTTTCTAAATGCCTGACGTACACAATATGTTGATGGAGCTATTCTTTCAAAAAGCTTGGTATCTCTTGTTAAAGCAACAGAAATTGATGCCTCAGGTGTCTTGCTGGTCGTCAGATCTCGAAGACCAGATTTCTGACAGGTAAAAAAGAGACATAAGAAGTCAAGAACAAACCAGACAGTACAAAAGATCACTTAACATGAATATGCAAGTATACACGCACCTGAATTTTTTCTGCAAGCTCTAGTACTGTCAATCCCTTGTCACCCTCAAGGGATAGAACATGAAATGCTGCAAATTTAACTGTACCAGGAGTTAATCGATGTCTAGATCTTCGAGGGGCTAACAGACCTCTCTCCTGCATTTTTGCGACTGCATTTTCAGCCGCTGAACCGTTACGAAGTTTAGAAATGATATCTTCACAACTTCTTCCCTGTATTTTAGATATAGATTTCAATCACTCATTGGAACAATAACATTAAATCCCCAAAAGGAAAGCCTTTAATTGCTTACTAAAACGCATGCAAACCAAAATTGTCAGCAAAAAATGTAATGATAACAAAAGTTTCCCAGCGGTTCAGGATAAACAAAAATAGCTAAACAATAAATCAGCCAACTGAAAATTTATCTTATACTGCCTTTAATCAATGCGGAGGTATTCACATAATGAAAGAATCTTCAAAACGGCATCTAAAAATGATAAAGTAAAACTAAGAAAACTGAACCTCGTCTTTATTATTTGCATATGAACAGGTAGCACTTCTTTTCTTTAACTGTGGTCCATATCCTGCAGATAAAGCTAGCTGTCGGAAAATTTCTGGCCATGTCAATAGATTCAAGTGCTTATGCCAATTCCTTATGTCAAAGCCCCATGCATATGCCTAACATGACAAAGGGAAATATTACATGAATGGAGTCTGCTAAATAAAACCATTTATCAGAACAAAAAAGAGAAAATTTCTAAAATCCTTGAACTTACGCCTTCCACAATCTCTGGATGACCACCTCCAGAGTTAGCAGCACCATTTTGGTTCGATCCTAATCCTGTAGAAGGTGTCCTTGCAACATCTTCAATGTCTTTTATTACCACCTTAAGAAGAGCAACATGTATCTCACCCAATAATCTTGAATCCTGAGAAAAAATCATTTCAACACCCAGAATGAGTAAAGGGTGAACAAAACTAGTTAAACTAATAGCATGAAATCACTAGCAAAGTCCAGACTGACTCACATAGTCATGAAATGCTTGAACAAACTCATCTAGAGTAAAAGACCATAACTCCAGAACATCAGCAAAAGTAATCAAAAATCTCCAAACCTGAAATAGAACAGTACAGCTTTCAAACCTTCAATTTAGAAGTATTAAGTAAGATAGGAAAGCAGCACAACTCTGACTCAGCAAACAACACAACATACTAAAAAGATTACAAAAGAATAACTACAAGAACTATATATTGCAGAAAGATAAATGGCTGAAGCACAATTTCTTAATGCAAACATCAAAACTAGATAATAGAGCAAACTAGGAAAAGACCAAAGGAAATATACAGGTTTACCTGATCTTAGTCAAACATACATGCAACATTAACCCAAAAAAACTGAAGTCCTTAACTATCTTATACAAGCAGATATAACAACATTAATCTGTTATTTGAAATAATAAAAGAACTGTAATTATAGATCACTGTCAGGACCAGAGCAGAATTGGGAATGCAATGAATGGTAAATTAAGGATTTTGTATACTATGCGTGTGAAAAAAGGAAAAGGAGATTATAAGAACATACCATGAGAAGATTGCCAACATTCTTCTCTGAGTTGATCCAGGGTTTGATTGCAAATGGCTTTCTTAGCTTGACACTCTTTGGTGGGAAAACACACAATGAATCTATAATGTAAGAATAATTTTTCAGTACTACACGTAGAAATGCATTCCCTTTTTAGTTTTCGAATAAATACTGAGTCCCCCGAAAAGACCGATTATATAAAAATTAAAGACAGCAAAATAAAAATAAATTCCTCACCCCTAAATGACTCAATATGTTGCAGAGTATCAAAATCAAGATGAATAATAGAGGAAAACCCCTTGCTTGTGGCAGCCAACTCCATCATTTCCAGCTGTTCATCCTCAATAAGTTCCATAGATTCCTTAGCTATTCTACGGGCAGTTGCCTTCTCAAGGGCAGCTTTCCTTCTCTCTGCTTCTTTCTCTTTGCGAAGCTCTTCTCTTATCTTCATTTTTTCTGCCTTTTATGGTAAAATATGTGAAAATAAATCAAGTATTCTCAGATGTCTAAACATAAAAGCTATCATCACAAGGCTTGCACACTCACTTTTAAATTTTCTTTCAGCAAAAATTTTTCCCTTCGCTCAATTTCGCGTTTTTGCTCCCGTTTTGCTCTTTCCTCTTCTCGTTGTCTCTCACGCATTAACCTCTCTTCTTCCTTCTTTCTTTCACGATCTTGTTTCTCTATTTCTTTTCTCATCCTCTCTTCATTCTAAATATGAGGGGAGGAAAAAGAGATTAATTCAAAGAATGTGAGTGCAATTCATTTCAACTGTTATAACAGTTATGATAGCAGGAAAAAGTGAGTTCATTCCAATGAAACCTTTCGTCTAAGGTTATCTTGCTTCTCAATCTCTTTCCGGATTTTCATCTCATGTGCTTCTACATCACGAACATCATCACCCTACATCAATATAATTAAAATTATTAAACCACACTTTACAAAGAATCAACTAAAATTTAAAAGAGATCACGTAGAAAAATTACAACACTAACAAATAGCTCACAAATACCTTTCGTTTCTTCTCAATCCGTGTTGCATTGTTGTTATGCAAAACTTGACCACTAGGTTGAGCATGGTGATTTTCTGGCACAACAGATTGGTGATCAGCAAAGTGAGAGCTCGTTCCAACATTAAGTATGGATGGGTCCAATTCCCTAATTGGGGCGGTATTATCATCCCGCGTAGGAGACTGATACGGAATCAATTGCTTATCTTGTTGAGACAAAAGACGAGCACGAAATTGACCTTGACTAGGACGAATTCTAGGTACAGTTTCATTTCCAAGAGCCAAATGAGGATTTCTGGCAGGACCTTCCATTGCATCATGTAAATGAGATTTGCTAAACGGTCCAGGAGTATCAGACCTAGGGCCAGACTGGCTCGGTAGAGATCGATAGTCACGGAATGTCCTTGCCATACCCTAGAATGGAGCTCAACTTAATCAAGCTCAAATAACGAAACTAACTTACAGTAAAAATAAGCATCAACGTGAAGACAAATAATTTAAACAAATATAACAGCATGTTCTTCAGTTCCTCAAACTGTTAAGAAAAACAAACAGATCGTTTGCACAAAGAGGGCATTTAAAATGATAATCTGTGTGCCAAGGCAAGCCAAAAGGCACTTAATTAAACATCATAAAGATATACTTAACCAAGCAAAAACTAAAAACTACTGATAGAAAAGAAGTAAACACTAAAATCTAGACATGATATTAACAACTCAACAAATAAAAGCTTAGGCAACCTCCAACCTTACCACCAATGTCCTTTCCAAATTCCAATTTGTGACCAATGAGCAGTACAGGAAAAGTTTCATTTCATTTACCAAGCTTGCACTGTTATAGCAGAAAGAAAACCAACCTTATTGGCTCTACTATCATGTCTTTCATATATTTTACTGTCATAGGCAAAATTAGGTAGCTTCTGCTGTTCTGTTGCTGCTGCTCCAAAAGAGAAATATACAAGACATGTCAGTAGCCAAACAAAGGTCATACACCTATAACAAACATTTACCTATATTTCTAGCTATTTGTTTAAATTAAAAAAGTAGAAGCCCTAGAGACGGAGAACAAAGCCGTATATGATAAGTAATCCAAACGAAATATAAAGCACATCTGTGACAATTTTTCACGATGCCAAGGTAGAGAAGAAATGCAAGGAAGATAAAGCAATCTAAGTTAAAACAGGACCTAAATAACAGAATGTACAATGTAAAAGAAACAACAGCATTCAGTTAATTCAGCAAGTTAAGATAGAATCACAAGTTTCTATGATTTTTTATATACCTAAAGGTGCTCCAAAGGCATCTGGAGGCAATGGATCAAACTCTACTCCTAGAATTGGTCCATCTTCCCTCAACGGCTCTCCTAACTGCGCCTCAACACAAGCAATTGCTCTATTCTCCATCATAGCCCGTGGGGACTCGTAATAACCAGGCACACCCCGAGGAACAATGTTCAGGGGCTCCACTCGGGAATAAGGGCTGGAACCTGAACCGGACCCGGATCCATACTCATTACCAAGCTCCGAGGGACCCAGCATGGGGTCATCTGTAGGTGATTCCGGCAAAGGCTCTGCCACCATCTTCCGTGGCAGTTTCTTGGACGTCAAGTCCTTCTTGTCCTTCAACCTCCTATGGCAGAACCACATCTGTAGCTGCCGATCCGACAAACCTAATTTCTCAGAAAGTTCTCCCCTCATCGTCTCCGACGGATAATTATCCACTGATAAACCAAAAAAA
>Ga0214545_1000222_pt1 | contig 78019 bp, 39 predicted proteins | sample CNSS4metaG_FD_160064 | JGI IMG/M metagenome (GOLD analysis project Ga0214545, IMG submission 160064) | Root nodule microbial communities from cowpea collected in UCLA plant growth center, Los Angeles, California, USA - CNSS4 | ecosystem: Host-associated > Plants > Roots > Nodule | place: USA...
AATAATATAATAAACACTTTTATATATATATATATATATATATATATATATATATATATATATATATATATATATATATATATATATATAGATTGCCAATCTATCCTTTTTTAAGTTGCATTATCTATTTGTTATAACAAACTATTTATTGGGTGTCTTATTACGTGTTAGAGTTGAGACTATCATAAAATTCTTAAAATATAAGATATCTGATTAACTAATTGTCCAAATGAAAAATATAAAATTAATTAAGTCTTATTTTCCATTGTTTGGTGTTTTGTAAAATTCTTAAATTTAATTTTTTAAAAATTATATATTTTATAACTATCTAAGTTATCGTTGTACAAAAATTTCTCGCAATTAGAGTATTTTACAAAGTTAAAAAGTAATTTTTTTAACTTGTTTCGTTATTTCTACAAATTAAAGTAATTAGATTTACTCTTTCATGTTTATAACAAGTTAAAAAAAATATTTATAAATAACTAAATTTGTATCGTTGTTAAAAAACTAAATAATATATTTCACTCTTGAAATTATTTTGTGACCTAAGTGTGTTATTAACTTAAACCTCTATGTTACGTCAAATTGTTTTTTTTTTTAATATTTTTATTGTGACTTAGGGTAAGTTTAAAAAAAAAATCATTATCTTAATAATATTTTCTAATTTATTATTGAGATACATGAACATATAATAATTAAGATGATTTTTAGTTAAGAATCATGTAATGATAGTAATTTTATTATTTTATAAATTTTTGGGTTGAGAATATTGTTGGAATTATTATGCATTAATTTGTATTACCAAAGGTTCTGAATTATTATATTTAATATATTGGATTATTCCAATGAGAACTTACTTTTAGTTATATTCATTTTAATATTTAAAAAGTATTGTGTATATTATTATTTTTAAAATAATAGAACTTTATATTATTAATTAAAACGGCTATTTAGTGAAAAGGTTTAAGGCCAATAATATATATTTGATTATCTTAATTTGTCACTATTAAATATAAATATCAGTTTTAAGGCTAATAATAGTTTTTGTGACTTTTGAAAATAGTATTATTACTAAATTAATAGTGTAACTAACAAATTACTAAAAATAGTTAATATTTATTTAAATTTTTCTTTGAAATATATATTCAATAATAACTTTTTAATAGATAAATGTTATTATTTTCCTAAACATCTTTCAAAAATAACTTTTTAAATGACAAATGTAATTACTCACTCATTATTGACTAGTAGTTGCTCTCTAATGGGTAGGGATGGCAAAATGGGCCGGGCCCGACGGGCCGGCCCGCTAGCCCGTTAGTAAATACATGGGCCGGGTCCAGAAATTCAGCCCGTCAACCCGAGACAGCCCGGCCCGTCAAGCCCGCTGGCCCGTCGGGCCAACCCGCGGGCCAAAACGGGCCGGCCCGCGGCCCGTATCACTTAATAAAAAAAATAGCACGTGCACATTTTTTCAGTATCCCTCCCTCACACACACTCTGCGCCCAGACACCTCACACACTCTGCGATTGCGTCTCTTCTCGACTCTTCTCTGCGCTCACTTCTCCTCCACCCACGGCGTTCTGGTTCCATTTCAACTTCGTAGCGTTCTGGTTCCATTGCAGGGTTGTTTGTGTTGTGATAATTTTCTTGTTTAATAGATCATTGTTGTTGTATTCTTAATTGCAGGAGAATTTCTTTTGGTAATATAAAATTGGGACATTATTCAGTCAACTAAATTTGAAATGAAAAAAATTAAAATCTGATTGGGCCACAAATTATACAAATGAGAAAAAACTGGCGGGCGGGCCCGCCAGCCCGTCAGCCCGCGGGCCGGGCTAAAAAACGCAACCTGTTTTACCATGTCGGGCCAGCCCGGCCCGGCCCGTTTAATACGGGCCAAAACGGGCCGGGCTGGCTCGTTTTGACACCCCTACTAATGGGGCAAGTGGGGCAAGTGGATAATCTAAACTTAATTATTACACCTCTTCTCAAGTCATATAGTTTATAATGAACTTTTTAGTAGGGAACTACAAAAGTAAAGTGCTTAGTAACATGGCACTAATGGAGGCAAGTTGACTTGTTCTTGAAAACTTTGACATTATAAAGAAGTTCTTCATAATGATTTCTACCTTGAAGCATAATAACCATAACTATACGCTATGCTATTATCCCCAAAGGAAGCTAATGAAGATGAAGAGAAAATGAGAAAAGAGGTAAAAAGAAAGAACTCTTTTATGGTCAATCCAAACAAGAAAAAAAGAAGTCTCTTTTAATAATTGAAAGAAGTAACAAAGATAAACAATGGAAGTAAAAAATATCTAGCAAATTATGTTTGTATTTTTATTTATTTTTTCATCTAGGCTTGAATACAAATAATGAAAGTTTCAAATAATATTTTGAAGACCAATTCAAAGAGTCTCCACCTTTGAAAAAGGAAAGAGATCAAGTGAAATTTCTTGAAATTCTTGTGAACCTACTATAGTTCCCATTAATTATTTTCTAGATTTGGAGTCACAAGTGCATTGAGTCGATTGTTATATAACTGAGAAAGAGTTGTTGTATTCTTAGAGATTAACAAATATTTAGTGATTTAACCACTTTCTTAACTAAATTTTTTAGAGATTTTTCTAATAACATTAGTACTTAAGTTTAATTCCAGATATGCAGAGATTGATTTAACAAAACAAACTACGAAAATTACAAATACAATGATGTCAAATGTTGGAACCGAACTACACTTGAGTACTCGAAAACTTTTTGCTTGTACATAAAATGCATGTTTTTACCTTCCAAGTTGATTCCATAATCTTGGTCCCCTAAAAGTCTAAAAATAGTAAATTTATTACAAGAAAATTCTCGATTAGAAACTAACTTTAGAAATAAAAAATAGTTAGTCACTATAGTGACCAATTTAGATATCAATTTACAAAATTAAAATTTATTGGTTATTAAAATAGTTACTATTATAAATAAAAAATTATAATTAGTAACTAAATTGGTCACTAATTAATTAAAGACTAATTTAGAAACTAATTCATTTATTAGACAAAAATGATGTGAATTAGTGGTATAATTATATGAGAGTAATCAATATCCAATTACTTAAAAAAATTATCAAAAGGAGGACTAAGTAAGTTAAAAGTTAAAGAACACATGATTTTGCTAATGTAAAATGAATAGTAATAATGAAGAAATTAACATTATCACTTAATCACATGATTAATCATTACAAGAAAACTTCTAAACAGTTACCAATTTTAGTGATCAATAATTATTAGTAACTATAGTGATCAAATTAGATACTAATTTACAAAACTAAAAATTATTGGTTACTAGAATAATCACTATAATGAATAAAAAATTATAATTGGTTACTAATTTGGTCTTTAAAATTAGCTACCATGGTTATGGCTATCGGGAAAAGAAAGATTGTATCCAAATAAGTGTAGAGAGAAGGTCAACAATGGAAACTCTAAAAGATTACATACGTTGGATGCCACTTTAATAAAGTCCAACGACAACAAAAACTGTCAACAAGGTTAAATGCCACTTGCCTAGGGCTAACCACCTCCTCCTAGTAGGGGTGGAAAAATGGGTCATCCCACCCCACCCTTGGCCCGCCAAAAATGAGTCGGGCTAGGTTGGTCCACCACTGAAAAACGAGCAAGAAGCTTCAACCTGTCCCGCCACAGGACGAGGCAGTGGGTTGGCCCACCCCATTTTTAATTTTTTAATTTTTTATTTATAAAATTTGTTTGTGTGTGTGTGTATATATATATATATATATATATATATATATATATTATAAATAAATATTTAAATCATATTTAATCATATAAATATTTTCTAAGCTTTTAACTGATAGATTAACACTTTTAATTGGATAAATTTACATTTACATGTTAAACTACTCTATTATAATTAATAATTGGAACTTAATTTGTAAGTGTTAATGATTTAAATTATAAACGTATTGCATATTTACATTTTTACATAAATATAATATAGAAATTTTAATATTTTTAATTTTAAACTAAAAAAATATGAAAAATAAAAACAGGTTAGTGAGCTAGGGGTGAGTCGACCCACTAGTTTGGCAAGATAGGCAGGCCGAGCAAAAATGGGCTGGCGGGTTGAAGATGCAACCCGGCCCGTCTCATTTTGGTGGGTTAGTCCAACCCGCTTTGCCACCCATACCTCCCGGTAGTGAATCGTGTTGAGCTCCACTTGACTCATGTTGAACACCACTTTCCAATAATGAGTTCTATTGTGTACCACTTCACTCGGTGTCACATGCAAAAAGACCTCATTTATATCCATTTAATGTTAGTATCTTGATTTTGTGCTTACTGGTTGTTGTGGTTTGATCATTTATACCTTTGTATTTGGTTTATTTTGGAAGATATTTTCTATCATCTAGAAATGAAAAAAAAATACCTAATGAAACTTCTATCTTGGAAAGGAGCCTGACTCATTAATTATCTTAAGCCCGTTGTGAAAGCATGTTTGTTTGTTAAGTGCTCAAGGAATTGAATTTTAACAAATAAACATAGTAGCATTCAACTAAGGAGTTAGAGTTTGAGTAAATTTGTAGGTTGACTTTAGCATTAAATTGGAAAGAAAGTGAGTAATAATATACATGAGAGTGAGATTCGGTGAAGTATAACCCTAACAATAACACACCATATCATTTCTAATTTATTTTTACATTCTAAGTGTTTGATAAAATCCTAAAAAGAGTTTTATTTATTTTTTATATTTGTAATTCCTTAAATGTGAACACAATTTATAGAAATATTATTTTATCTAAATTAGTTATCAATGCAACTATTGTCATTGTACAAGTTCTATGGAGGAACGATAAAAATTTATTACTTATTATTGTGGTGCACTTATGAGAGAAGAGATTTCTCACAACCAAAAGCTTCAACTTTGTTCCCAACAATTCAAAATTTTCATAGGTTTATCTTAGTTTAGAAAAATATAGCATTTTCCAATAACAATTAGTTTCCAGGATGATGAACATAGATTTCTATACTTGTATAAAACATAAAACTAAACCAAACAATTGGAGAGAGAAATAATATTTTATATATATATATATATATATATATATATATATATATATCAATGAGTTACATAAAAAGCAATGAGATGCATCCAATCCCAATTGAAGAAGGATTAGCTACTTCATGTGGTCATTATTGACCATTTTGAAACTCTTAACAATTATGAAGTCCATACTCTAGATCAAAGGAGCCCAAGACCCAATACAAGGCTTAGGAAGGTCCATGACAAGAGAAATAACTAAATAGCCTAGGAAAATTTGTAAAATACGGTGGTTAATCTAATGGAGGTGCAATTACATGATAGGGCCAACATGTGGAGGTGTTACTCACATGTATTATTTGCTTAGGATGAGAACAAAAGGCCCAATTGTTAAACTCTAAATAAAAGACCCAAAACTTATTTATTTTGTTTTTTTCCTCTTATATAAAAGGGGTATAAATTCTTTTTGTGAAGGTAGGGAATATGCAAAATGTTTTAGTTATCATTTGAAGTAAGAGAAATTCTTTGCTAGGGTTCTTCCTTGAACCATTTTGATATTATTAAGAATTTGTATTTCTTGTGGTGATCTTCAAAGTATATTAAACCCCATTGTTTGTGGCACCTATTTTTATGTTTTTTTGATAACGTTGTCGTTGATGTGATAAAATTAATACTACTAAGCTATATCAACTTTATTATTGCTAAGTGTTGTTGCCCAATTGAGGGCCTAACTTTTATCTAACAAGTGCATTGGGTCACTTGTAGTACAACAAAGTTGTACCATAGGGATTTGGTAACTAAATTAGTAATATATAATCTAACCTAAGTTTGGCAATAAAACAGTAGCAAATGTTTGGTTAATTAACATAAAAACAGATGAAAATAAGTTTGAGAAAGGTGATATTGATTAAGCCATTGGGATTGAACTTGGCCTCTTAACTCAACTGTATTGCCCTTAGTTGTCTATAAATTGTGTTCTTTATTTTAGTGTTCCTGGAAGTACGCTTGACTTGTAGTTCTAACCTCATGTTTGAGAGTTAGAACCTAAGGGTGTCAAACGTAGGATGTTCCCATCTAGGTGGAGGAACCCTTGCATTGAAAACAAGACTCTTGAAACCAACTAAAGCCACATATCCATGTCTGGTATATGCCAAGCATTAGGAGACTTGATTGGATCTAAACACTAGACCTGATGTCTCTGCATCTAGTGCTGATGAGGTATGATGATTGACTAAGTCACCAAAGCAATCAATACAAATCAAGTAACCAACCATGTAAAACAAGAACTCAATAAATATATAATCAATTGCAATACAGAAAGAGTTTAGAAGTTACATTCAATCGCAACTACAGAAGAAGTTAGTTGCTCATGATGATGAATACAATAAGAACATGGTGCAACCTTCCTTCTTCAATAGCTTTACAAAGGTATACAATAAGAACCAAAGATAACTAGGGAGTCTCTCTCTCTCTCTCTCTCTCTCTCTCTCTCTCCATAGTGATTTACAAAATCAACGTATGAATCACAGAGACATGCCTTGTATTTATAGAAAATCAAGTGTTGTTCTAGCTTCCATTCTTGAAGATTAGCCACGGAGGTTTCCTTCATGAGTGGGTTTGCTTCCAAGCTTGGGTAACCACCTTGGTGATCAATAATGGAGGTTTCCTTCCCATGGAGGTTTTCCTTTGATGCTCAGCTTCCAATATGGAGATTGAGGTTTCCTTGTAGTGAAGGTTTCTTAAAATATGACTCAACACCAATATCGCTGCTCAACCGTAGGCTTCAATTTTAACTTTTCTTAGTTCATCTTTCTTAGCACCAACTTCACAATTTCCTTCAGTTTACCTGCAAAAACAACACAAATATATTATTTTCCACTTTTTATGATTTCTAATATCTTCATTCTGTATTTATATGTCATTAAGGCAATTATAATGATTTTTCCATTGATTTAATGCAAGATAAGTGTCTAAATGATATACAATTTAACTAATACTAGACACTTACATTAAGGTAGTAGCCAACAAAATAGAAAGGGTAAAATCAACCCTAAGTCATCTTCCAACAAACACAAAATTAATTTTTAGCTAATTAGTTCTTATAAAATCTATACACTAAAAGGGTTAGTTGAATAAAATAAAAATAATACAAGAAGATAAAGATAAATAAAATATACAAGAGATTAGAGAACAAAATAATAAATGATAGAAAGAAGTAAAATTGCCCAAAAGATGAAAAAGGTAAAAACAATAGTAAAGAAAATAGGTTGATTATGCTGCTTTTTCAAAATAGGATTAATCATTGGTTATCTAAATATTATTATTCAATTAATTATTGTCTTAGATTTCCAAATTAATCAATGTAAAGTCTCAATTAATTTGTTGGCGTTGTCACTAGTATCCAAAGTACCATCTCAATTAAAAGTGAGAACTTTTTAGATTATTCATAGTAAATTCAACCAAAGTATAGACTCAATTAAAATATATTATGTCTAATCATGTATACTCTTTTGCCTCCTTACCAAGTAAAAAGATAATTAACCAAAATAAAGTCTTGATTAATTCTTGTTAAAGTTTTCACCTTTAATCAAAGTACATTGTCAATTATTGGTAAAAATCTATTCAATGACATGAAAGTTCCTAACTTTAATCAAAGTCTAGTCTCAATTAAAATTAAAAATCCTTTGACTCTTATGATTAATATGCATGTAGATTAAACACCGTGCTAACTAGATACAATTTGAAATAATTACTTTGACTTAATTTGAAGACAAAAGACATAGAAAAACATAAATCACAACAACAATAAAAAGAACAAATAAATTATTTCTTTCTAACCCCATTATCCACTTAAGAAATTACAACTGTAACACCCGTGAAATTTAAATAGTTAAATAATTAATTATTTAATAAATACGGGTAGTGGAGCTTTTATGGCATTTAATTCTGACATGTATAATGTGGAAAAGTACTAGCTGAAATGGTTGAGAGTACTTAATTTATTGAGAGGACTTGAATTCAAATCCTATGTATGCCATTTATGTGCTATTCAATTTATTATTATTTTAAATATGTACTAGATCATGATGAGTGATAATATAAATTATATAAATTATCAAGAAACATGTGCACCGAAAAGTGGAGATTGAGAGTGAATTGGAGAACAATTTCAGAAAATTAGAAGCAAGTTGTTTGGTCACATGTATTTTGGCTTGGTTTCTGGGTTCCTACGAGGAACCGCCTGGCGGCGAGTCTTGTGCCGCCAGGCGACGCGTACTGTTCAACCCAGTTTCTGGGTTTTGATGAACTGCATGGCGGTGATGAACACCCGCCAGGCAATGCGAACCAATTTTGGTTCGATTTTGGTGTTTTGGGGTTCCTGAGTTAACTCTGATTGGGGTAAAAGACAGTAATAATGATTGGTAAATGGTTGGAGATAAAATTTCGTGGGATTATAGTAGTTGAAGGTTCAATTGAGTGAAAAACTATATGAACAATAATTTAGGGCTGATGATTTGGAGATTTTTATAGTGGCACTAAATTAAGGAGAAAAGGCTAATGGAATTTCACTTATTGGAAGTTTTAGGAATGGATAGTGAACCTAAACATGTGAGTACAACCTTTTGAGTCGTAAATTGAATGAAACTAAGGTAGTGGAGAGTGGTTGAGGGTTCGTAGATGCAAGGGCGATTTCTGGGTTCATATGACCTTTTCAGGTTGATTATGTTTGGCTACATATGACCTACTCTAGCAAGGCTATTGGCACGCTAACAAGGTGCAAGGAGATCTGTAGTCGAATGGTGTTTGCTTTCCTGGCGAGTTACAATGAAGATAGAGGTGTTGTAAAATTGGTTCTCTTTTGGGAGAAGATTAGGATGACCACATGGCAAAATCTCATTGGTTAAGATGTGTGTGTTAGGATTGATGCCATGTGACATCTTCTGGTTAGTTAGTTTTGTGAGTTGTGGATATTGGACACATGGTGCCCTATTATTAGACAAATTGAGAGAGTGGGGATTGTCACGTGGTAACTTCTAATTGGGGCTACGTTTATGTCGTGGATTGTTGAAAAAGGGAGTATATAAGTAATGTAAGGGGTGTATGACAAATTTTTTGGGAATTTGTTGTTTTTTACTTTATTTTAGAGGTGTTTTGTAACTTTAATCAATTTATTTTTCACACTTTGAATGAACCTAACTTAACTTCTACATCATCAAACATTAGAATATCAAAAAATATTTTATGCAACTAAAAAGCAATTTTTAATTAATTTTTTATTTCATAAGCTCAAAAAGCCTAATTATCACAAATCCTAATTTAATTAATCCTTTATGCACAAAAAATCAATTAAGAAGCTAAGAATAGAATGTAAATGAAGACATAAATATGAACTCATAAACATGAACTCATCATTTTTCCCGTCTAATTGTAGTTCTACATGTAAGAATTTGTATTTCCCAATTCTTCAAGTGCTAGGGTCAATTGTTGATCATATCATTCTCTAAATCTCATCTCCATTCATATTTCTTCATATTTGTTCATATAACACTATTGGTAGTATGAGTTACGTTGAAACCCTAGTTAGGTCCAAAATTCATTGAGGTTGAGAATAATCCTCATCACTACTTCTGATGCGCAAGATAATCCTTAGATAAATACAAAAAGAAAAATTGGAAGAAAAGAATCACATTTGATATATTCAAAAGCTCCAAACTTCATGGTCCAAGTATATTCTTTCCTAGTGTCTTCTCCTTCCCATGAATACTTCTATTACAATACAAGAAAAAAAAAACAATTGTCATTTAAGAGCATTGATATTCAGTGTCGCTATTGGAATCAAACAAACTAAATTTCTCTAAATTTTTCAATTTCTCGCACAACCTAGATTGATTCTCAGATGACACATTAACTATATTTAACATTTGATATTCTCCTTGTATAAATTAATTCGATGATTTAAAGAGTGAAAAGTAAAACATAAATCAAATTGAAAATTAAGAAATAAAAAGAGACGAATCCACAATTTCAAGAATCAAACATTCCTCTTATGATAATCATTATGGACAAATTTTTTTGTCAAAGTTTCATTTAATAAGATAACTTTGTATAACAAACTAAACTAAACAAAGTATGTCACTTAGAAAAACCATTGTATGTTAATAAAAATAAAATTACTGAAAAATACAATTGAAATAAAAATGTAAATATATATATATATATATATATATAAAAGATGGATGCTAATATCAAATCCATTAGGTGGACCTAACCAAAACTCCTTCAAGGTGAATGTAGTAGAATCATGATGAACAAATATTTGTGTCAAATTTTTATTGGTTCATATAACTTGAGCGTACAATACACTCATCCTGAAAAAGTACATAACTCTATGATTATAATGAATTAAACAATGGAAATAAATATATAAGTAATGAAATATAAATAAAAATAACAAAAATGGAAAATGAAATAAAAATGTAAATAAATAGAAGATTAGTGGTAATACTAAATCCATCTAGTGGATCTAATCAAAATCCTTTCACGGTGATTCGACGATGACCATGATGAATAAATTTGTGTCAAAGTTTCATTGGTTAAGATAATTTGATTGTGCAACACACTAACCTTAATAAGCCACATTACTTGAGGCTAATAATGTATAAACCAACAAAATCAATAAATATTTAAGTACTTGAATAAAATTAAAATGAATGAAAAAAACAAATAAAACAAATATAAAATTCATGGTAATATCAAATCTATCATGTGGGCCAATCGAAAACCCTTCCATGATGAAAATTTTTGTGATGAAGTTTAATCGGTTAAGATAACTTGAGTGCACAATACACTAACCCTAATAAAGTATGTTACTCAGGACAATAATTTGTAAAAAGATATTAATCAATATTGAAGTAATTAAAAAACAATAAACTTAATGAAAATGAAAAATGAAATAAAAATAAAAATAAATATAAAATTGATGGTAATATTAAATCCATTAAGTGGACCTAACAAAAATCCCTTCATGGTGACTAGAACATAGTCATGGTGAACAAATATTTGTGTTAAAATTTATTGGTTAATATAACTTGAGTGTGCAATATACTCACCTTGAAAAGGTACTTTACTCTAGGATAATAATGTTTTAAACTATGCCAATAAATAAATAAGTCAAGAAATAAAAATAAAAAAAAATTAAAAATGAAATAAATATAAGGTCGATGTTAATATTGAATCCATCATGTGGACCTAACCAAAATCCATTCATGATGATTGAACCGCAATCATGATGAAAACATTTGTGTCATAGTTTCATTGGCTAAGTTAACTTCATTATGCAACACACTAACCTTAACAGGGTACATTACTCGAGGCTAATAATGTATAAAACAAAAACATCCATAAAGGTTTAAGTAATTGATAAAATGAATGAAAATGACAAATAAAATAAATATGGAAATAAATATAAGATTGATGGTAATATCAAATTTATCAGGTGGACCAAACGAAAACCCTTTCATTGTGATTGAACCGAATCCATGATGAAAAAATATTCTGATAAAGTATAATTGGTTAAGATACTTGAGTGCACAACATACTAACCCTAATAAGGTATGATAATCGACGACAATAATTAGTAACAACGATATTAAGAAATATTTAAGTAATTAAAAAATGAAATTAATTAAAGTGAAATAAATATTTAAATAAATATAAAATTGATGGTAATATCAAATCCATTAGGTGGACCTAACCAAAATCCCTTCATTGATGATTAAACTATAACCATGATGAAAACATTTCTGTCATAGTTTCATTGGCTAAGTTAACTTCATTATGCAACACACTAACAGGGTACATTACTCGAGGCTAATAATGTATAAAACAAAAACATCCATAAATGTTTAAGTAATTGATAAAATGAATGAAAATAACAAATAAAATAAATATGGAAATAAATATAAGATTGATGGTAATATCAAATCTATCAGGTGGGCCAAACGAAAACCCTTTCATTGTGATTGAACCGAATCCATGATGAAAAAATATTCTGATAAAGTATAATTGGTTAAGATAACTTGAGTGCACAACATACTAACCCTAATAAGGTATGTTAATCGAGGACAACAATGTGTAAAAACGATATTAAGAAATATTTAAGTAATTAAAAAAATGAAATTAATTAAAGTGAAATAAATATTTAAATAAATATAAAATTGATGGTAATATCAAATCCATTAGGTGGACCTAACAAAAATCCATTTATGGTGATTGGGATATAATCATGATGAACAAATATTTGTGTCAAATTTTTATTGATAAATGTAACTTGAGTGTACAATACTCTCACCCTAAAAAGGTACATTATTTAAGGATAATAATGTATAAAAAAGGCCAAAAATATATAACTAAAGAAATAGAAATCAAAATAAAAAAAATGATGAATGAAATTAAAATGTAAATAAATGTAAGATCAATGGTCATATTAATCCATCCAGTGGACCTAACAAAAATCCTTTCACGATGATTGAACTATAACCACGATGAACACATTTTTTGTGTGAAATTTTTATTGGCTAAGATAACTTCATTGAGCATCACACTAACCTTAACAAGGTTCATTACTCGAGGCTAATAATGTATAAAACAGAAACATCAATAAATATTTAAGTAATTGAATAGAAGTAAAATGATTGAAAACGACAAATAAAATAAATATGGAAATAAATATAAGATTGATGGTATTATCAAATATATCAGGTGGACAAAACAAAAACCCTTTCATTGAGATGGAACTGTATCCATGATGAAAAATTTTGTCATAAAGTTTAATCGATTAAGATAACTTGAGTGCACAACATACTAACCCTAGTAAGGTTTGTTAATCGAGGACAACAATGTGTAAAAACGATATTAAGAAATATTGAAGTAATTAAAAAACAATGAAATAAATATTTAAATAAATATAAAATTGATTGTAATACCAAATCCTTTCGGTGGACCTAGCAAAAATCCCTTCATAGTAACTAGAATATAATCATGATGAACAAATATTTGTGTAAAATATTTATTAGTTAATATAACTTGAGTGTACAATACACTCACCCTGAAAACATACATTACTTAAGGATAATAATGTATAAAAGAATGCCAAGAAATATATAAATAATGAAATAGAAATCAAAATAACAAAAATGAAAAAAGAAATAAAAATGTAAATAAATGGAAGATCGGTGGTAATATTTAATCCATCAAGTAGACCTAACCAAAATCCTTTCACGATGATTGGACTATAACCATGATGAACAAATTTTTATGTGAAATTTTCATCGGCTAAGATAACTTGATTGTGCAACACACTAACGTTAACAAGGTTCATTAGGCTAATAATGTATAAAACAACAACATCAATAAATATTTAAGTAATTGAATAAAAGTAATATGAATGAAAACGACAAATAAAATAAATATATAAATAAATATAACATTAATGGTAATCCTAAATCTATTAGGCGGACCACGAAAACCTTTTCATTGTGATTTGTCGATGACCAAGATTAAATTTTTTTGGATAAAGTTTAATTGTTTAAGATAACTTGAGTGCACAACATACTAATCTTAATAATGTATGTTAATTTGGTCCTAATTTTCCTTCAGTTTTTTTATTTTGGTTCTAATGTTTTTTTGTTCAATTTGGTTCTAATATTCGGCAATTTTATTCAATTTGGTCATTTTTGTTAACTTTGTTTAAATAATTAAAGGGTAGTGAACAGTAACTGTCATGTGTAATTTTATGAATTTTTAGATTTTTATTTTATTGTTTTAATTTTAAAAAAATGTACAATTTTCAAATCAATATCGTGTCATGTGTCAAGATCAACACCATGTGTCAGAATTAGGTTTTTATATTCAATTTGGTCATGATATTCGTTATTTTTGTTCAATTCAGTCTCAATTTTTTTAAAATTGAGCAATTTTGTCCATCTCCAAATTAAGACCAAATTTAATTTTTATATAAATGTTATACTGATATTTTTATTAAAATTCACATTTTTATTATTTTATTTTGGAGATAGAGTTTGTTTAAAATTAAAATGAAAATTTTGAAAATGGGGAATAACACTACTGGTTTTAAATTTTAACGGGTTAAAAATCAAATAAAGTAATATAATCAATTAATATAATGTTGTATAACATTTTATGTGATTTTTAATAGTTTATGTGATTTTTAACCTCTTAAAATTTAAACCAATGGTGTTAAACCACACTTTGAAATTTTTTTTTGTTCTAATTTTAAACCTAAAACAAAAAATATTTGATAAAAATGTAAAAAAAATTAATAAAAAATTCAATATAACATTTATATAAAAATTAATTTTTTTTCTCAATTTGAAGATGTACAAAATTGCTCAATTTTAAGAAAAATAGGACTAAATTAAACAAAAATAATCAATATTAGGACCAAATTGAATATAAAAAATTGACCCAGATATGTGACATTGATCCTGAATCGTGCCACGATACGAGCTTGTCACGTGGACATCTTTTTAAAAAATAAAAAACATTGAGAAAAAAAAAACTATGAAATGATACGTGGTAGTCATTGTTCACCATCTCTTAATTATTTAAATGTTCATTAGGCTAATAATGTATAAAACAACAACATCAATAAATATTTAAGTAATTGAATAAAAGTAATATGAATGAAAACGGCAAATAAAATAAATATATAAATAAATATAACATTAATGGTATTATTAAATCTATTAGGCGGACCAGACGAAAACCTTTTCATTGTGATTTGTCCATATTTTGTCATGATTAATTTTTTTGGGTAAAGTTTAATTGTTTAAGATAACTTGAGTGCACAACATACTAATCTTAATAATGTATGTTAATTTGGTCCTAATTTTCGTTCAGTTTTTTTATTTTGGTTCTAATGTTTTTTTGTTCAATTTTTGGTCATAATATTTGGCAATTTTATTCAATTTGGTCATTTTTGTTAACTTTGTTTAAATAATTAAAGGACAGTGAACATATTACCATGTGTCATTTCATGATTTTTTAGATTTTTATTTTATTTTTTTAATTTTAGAAAATGTACACTTGTCAAATCAATATCGTGTCAATTTGAAGAATTAATTTTTTTTCTCAATTTGAAGATGTACAAAATTGCTCAATTTTAAGAAAAATAGGACTAAATTAAACAAAAATAATCAATATTAGGATCAAATTGAATATAAAAAATTGCCACTAACACGTGACATGGATCCTGACTCGTGCCACAATACTAGCTTATCACGTGGACATCTTTTTAAAAAATAAAAAAATTAAGAAAACAAAAAAAAACCTATGAAATAATATGTGGTAGTCATTGTTCACCATATGTTAATTATTTAAATGTTCTTAGCAAGGAGAATAAAATTGAACAAAATTGACAAATATTATGACCAAATTGAACATAAAAAAATATTAGGATCAAATTGTAAAAAACTGAACAAAAATTAGGATCAAATCAGGATTTAAGCCGACATATTAATAAATATTGAAGTAAATAAACAAAAATTATGAAAATAAAAATGAAAAATGAAATCAAAATTTAAATAAATATTAATTGATGGTAATATCAAATCCATTAGGTGGACCTAACAAGAACCCCTTAATGGTTATTGGAGCGTAACCGTGATGAACAATTTTTGTGTGTCAAAGTTTCATTGGTTAAGAAAACTTGGTTGTGCAACACATTAACCTTAACAAGGTACGTTACTTGAGACTAATAATGTATAAAATAACAATAAAAATTAATATTTAATTAATGAAAGAAAAAAATTAATGAAAACGACAAATAATATAAATATGTAAATAAATATAAAACTGATGGTAATACCAAATATATCATGTGGACCAAACGAAAACTATTTCAATGTGATTGGACCGCATAAAATAAATGTGTAAATAAAATAGGTTAAATTACACATTTGATCCCTATTCTCGTTCAGTTTTGTCAATTTGTCCTAATATTTTTTTGTTCAATCAAGTCCTAATTTTTGTCAATTTTGTTTAATTTCGTCTTTTTTGCTAATTACTTTTAAATAATTAACGGTAATAAACAGTGATTGAAACATGTCACTTCATGATTTTTTATTTTATTTTTTAATTTTTTAAAATTTTTTAAATAATGTCCACATGTCAAAGTCAATATTTTATATTCATTTGGTTCTTATATTTTTGAAATTTAGTCCTAATTTTTTTATAATGGAGCAATTTTGTCCCTCCCTAAATTGAGACTAAATTCAATTTTTACATAAATGTTATAATGATGTTTTTATTAAAATTCAAATTTTTATTATATATTTTTGGTTTAGGGTTACAATTAGTTTGAAATTTTAGACCAATGATTAAAAAAAACCAAAAAGAGTCGCAAACTGATATGTGACAGTCATTGTTCATTATCATTAATCATTCAAACGAAGTTAGCAAAAAGGACCAAATTGACGAAAATTAAGATCTGATTGAACAAAAAATTAATATTAGGACTGAATTGGAAAAAATAGACGAAAATAGGGACCAAATGTGTAATTTAACCATAAAAATAAGATTGATGTCAATATCATATTCATCAGGTGGACCCAATGAAAATCCCTTCGCGTTGATTGGACCGTAACTATGATGACCACAGTTTTGTATCAAAGTTTCACTGGTTAAGAGAACCGTAACGCACAACACACCAACCCTAACAAGGTATGTTATTAGGGGGAAATCATCTATAAAACAATAGAAGTCTCATCATTTCCTTGTCACCTTTCTCTTGCTTCTACCACCTATTCTTTTCTTTCTTCACATATGTTAGAGAAGTGATCCTACATAACACAATTGAACCTATACACCAAGGTTAACCCTATGAATAAGAGAAACAAGCAAAAGTTTCGACAAGATGCACCCACAGGTTGGTTTATTTTTAATTAATTATTGTCTAATTTTTTCGATATTGGTCAACCATTAAGATTTCAGTCATGATGCCCTCAAATTTTTTGTTTTGGGATATGATGATATGTGTATTTTCAATTTCTTATAAAGTTAAGAAACATGATGAAATTGAAATCATGATTGCAATTTAAAACATTAAATTTTGTTATCAATTTTCCAAATCATTTAAAGATCTATTCCATATATGTGGATGTTTTAGTCCTTGGCTTTCATTGCTTATGATTCTGCTTTATCTTTATTATTATTTTTGTTATCTTTATTATTATTTTTATTACTTTGATTGTTTTGAGTGTTGATGATAATGTAGTTGTTGGATTTTTTGTTTGTTTGTTTACCTTCTCTTCTCTTACGTGTTTTCGTAGGTCTTACAAGTCAATCGGAGAGTGAAGACGATGACGAAGTGTATGTTAGCCCAATTTTTATTACCTATTTTCTATTTTATTAAATTTAATTTTCCATTTTTATTTTCTTAGAATTTATTTTTAATTTGTTGCTTTATGATTTTTTTTATCGATATGAACTTAGTTAATTATACCATAATTAATTGTTTTATTGTTTTACAATTTGTGTCAATATATGCACAAAAATCTTAATAAAGTTTTGATCTTTTAATCATGAATGAAGTAATGATAATTAAATAATGTTTTAGTTTCTTGAAATAATCCTAATTGAAATATTTTCCTTCTATACCATAATTGTGCAATTTTAGTTTCTTGAATCATAAATCAAATCTTCATTTTTTTTTATAAATAGTAAATAATAGATATAATAGGAAACGCTTGGGTGTTCTAACATTTTACAAAAAGGTGTTTCAACCCTTTTACAAAATGATGTTCCTATGAATGTTTCAAGTTGTTGATGAAAAAGATGTCCCTATGAATGTTTCAAGCTATTTATGTTGACAAAAACAAACAAAAGATAAGAGAACAACACAAGAATATAAAGTGTTAATATCACACATTTTTATGTTGTATTTCTTTACACAAAATTCAACGTACATGTCATAAAATTGCCTAAAATCTCTTTCAAAAAATGATGTGGTTTGAGAACTTCACTTAGATTTTGATGTCATGTTTGTATCTTGCAAAGTTACCCGTTGATCTTATTTTGCTTGTCTCGCCTCTACATATCAATTCATCCAAAATTTTGGATTCTTTCTCAATTATCAAAAATATTTTTTTAAAATTATGTTAATAATTCTAATATTTTGTTTTCTTCATAAGAGAAAGACATTTTGTTATAGTGAATTATTTTATGTAAATCAATTTTCTTAGTTTTGGGAAGTTTTGTGCAGCTTGAATTTTGGTTATTTTCTTTAGGAATAAATGTCAGCTCTAAAAAGGGTTAAATAAAGTTTAATTTTTTTTCTTTTTGTAATTCCTGGAAAATACATAGTAATTGGTAGAAAAGCATCTATACTTTAAGAAAGTCTTTTGACAAAACAATTTTCACAAAAACTTAAATTCAAATGTTTAATATAGTAAACAATACACAAGTGTAATAGATAATCAGACAAAATTCAATTTTGTACTAATGTAATCTAGTTGAGTTATTTAATTTTCTTTCAAGATATTATTGAAGGGTCACACTAAATTAATCTTTAATTATATAAGTATTATTTCTTCTACTTCTATTTTACATTACTATTTTACACTAGTACATAATGTAACTCCTAGAAAATCTCTTAATCTCTCATTGAGATTTATAACACAAGTATTCTTTAACTCCAACTTTACTATTTTTACTAGTTTGCTTCTTAAGCATAATTTTATTCTTTATAAACTAAAATTAGCCATGCATGTACTGATTTGTCCAAATTCTCTTAGACTTTAAATTCAGTGTAACTTGTATAAACGATAATTTTAGTTTATAGAAAAGATTTTTTTTTTCTTTTCATTCTTTCTCTAGAGTAAATTCCGGATAAGTTTGTTGTGATACTTGTTTAATAAAGCCTATAGTCATGTCTCATATGTTAGGAATCCAAGTGTGAGTCTAAGTCTCACATTGACCAGAATTGAGAAAGTAGAGCACTATATAAGAATAAAGACCCATAAACTCATTGCCTTAAGGTTTTGGGTTGAGAGTGGTGTCAGTGTCTTATGTGGTTAGGCTCAGATCTCATTGGTGTGTTGTATCTCCCCAGTGATACTCCCTCTGTAAAACCTGACATCATATATCTTGCTAAAGGATTTGTTATTAGTATATTTTTATAAATGTGTCAATTTTAAATAAATGACATTTTCACTGTCACATGCCACCTAGAACCCAAATTGAAACATTTTAAACAAAAAGAATAAAGGAACAAACTTAAGCCTACAATGTAGATAATATCAATATTATATTTTAGCCAATTTGATGGGCAATAGAAAAATAAGAAGACACATTTGATCCTTTTCATTAATTTGGACAAACAACCTCTCTCCATACAAATGTTGCTTTTGAGTTATCTATTGAATTGTTATTCTCTATTGTGTCTGGTCATTACCTCTTGTTTATTTTTACTTTATCATTTTTAATGAATTTGATATATATTTTTAAGATAGAAAAAAATATATAATTCAACAAAAAAATGTGACAATTTTGATGACTTTTAGTTTTAATAATATCCTAACTTTTGTTTTTTATAGGTGGTATCCTTTTGACCTGGAAGCCCTGCGAAAGGATGTTGAATGCCCAATCTGCCTTGGTATGTATAAACATTATTTGTAGAGAACGGAAATATAATTGAAGCAAGGTTTTGTTGTAACATAATTGTTTTAGTAAATTAAGGCAATTGTGAGGTTTTTTGACAAGATAATTGTGATAAAATGGTATATTATGATAAATCCATGTTGTCTTTTAATGAGCAACAAATTTTGATATAAATAACTAAATTTCGTAGGTAGCTTTATGAAGAAGTTAATCCTCAAAATTAATTTATAAAATTGCATGTTCTGATTGGTTTTTTGTTTGCATTTTTTTTTTCCATTCCCTTTATTTTCACATCCTCAATGTCTTACAATGATACAACTTTAAAAAAATGTTCATGATTCAGAGACAAAACATTAGTGTGTAGGATAAAAAGGCTATTTATAATCTAAAACAAGCTCCTCAATCATGTTTCATAGGTAGTGGCATTTATTTTTACATGTAGCAAATCATGCATTAATTCAAACCTTAATCACTTAGCTCGGTTCAATATTTTTCTTGATTGATAATTGAGACTACAAATCCCTACTATAGATTAGAAGACGTACCTTTCATTTGTTTTAGGGTTTTTTTTTTCTTATTCAAGCCTATACTTTGAGCTGAGCACTTCAAAAGATAAAAACCTATAGCAAAAACCTAGGTCAAAACCCGTGTAAATCCAAATAGAATTAAATAACTAACTGTAAAATGTCTTATTTATTTGGTAAAATCCCTAAAGCATAATAATAACACCACTCACATTGAATTTGATTTCTGGCTTAGTTTCAGTGCACAAGATTAGTAAAACTCCATAAAAATATTTATGCATGTATGAAATACACACAGAAGAGATACTTAACAACTATGAATATTTTTAAATTGCAATTTCTTAAAGGGTGATAGGGATACATGGATGTATAATCTAACTTGTTATTTTGTTTACTATTTTTTATGATAGGGATCATTCGAAATGCAAGAGTTGTCATGGAATGCATGCATCGCTTTTGCAAGGATTGCATAGAGAAATCCTTTCGCCTCGGGTTTACCCTCAAACAACCACCATTTTTTTGTTTAAATATAAATTGGGATGATTGTGCATATTTGCAAAAGTTTCTTTTTTCTTTTTTCTTTTTCATTTATAATTTTCAATACAATGGAATGGTTTTGTTGCAGTAACAATGAATGCCCTGCTTGTCGTACTCACTGTTCAAGCCGAAGATCACTAAGGGAAGACCGCGTCTTTGATGAATTGATTTCTGTCATTTATCCAAACATTGATGAATACGAGGAAAAGGTAATATCCATATGTTTTACACATTGTCTTGTTTTTCATTTTCAAAATGAAAAAAAAAAAAAAAAAAAAAAAAAACTCATCAGAATGTTTTTGACCCAGGAAATGACTCTCTCTAATGATGCAAAAAATAATATAAAGGTAAGATTCATACGTTAATATTTCCTTAATTTTGTTTTTCATAAACTAATTCTCTAAAGTGCTTTAGTTAATGTAGAAGTAGTCAAACTAGACTTTTATTTAGTTATGTGGGTATTGAAGTCAAAACTTTTAACTCAGGCAACCTATCCAATGACTCTTTTTTTCTTTTTTCTTATTTAGTAACTCTAACTTACAGTTTTATAATTTTTGATAAACTTTATCCAATATGAGAGATTAAGTTAGGAAGAATATAATAATTAATATGTCCTTTGATTCTAAAAAGGCCAATATCCCACGTCGTCACACGGACTCAAACCGTTACAAAGCCTTTAGTTGTACTATCCATAATTCCTTCAATTTTTTACCAATTTTAAAAGAATTATGATATTTTGACACTTTTTTTTAACAAAATTTGTTTCTCAACACACACCAAAACATGTTTCCTTTTTTTTCAAGTCATTTCAAACATTTCTTTTATCCATTGAGGTGCTACCACACGTGCATTATCAAAAGTCTGTCCAGAAAACTTTGTTAAAAAATGATTTTCCATTTTAAAATTGATTAAGGACTAGTGATATAGACTAACATAACATAATCACTATCAACAACATATTATCATTTCTTACAAGCTATAAAGCTCGAACACACCTCACAATTGGTGCATCCTTGTATCCCACACATATTGGTTATGAACACACCTATGACACATCCTTGTATCCAACACATATTGGTTATGAACACATGTATGACACTTTATACGAGGTAAAATGTTTAATTCAAATTTTTTATGTTTGACAAAATTTTGTGATTCGGAAGTCGATGCAAGAAGCATATGGCAAGACTCTTGAACGACAAAGTGAGGCAGCGGGAAAGAAGGGTGCTGCTGCTGCAACATCTAGGTCCTCAAGGAGTGCAACACTGAGAAGAAGTGCAAGAAATGCAGAATCTAGTTCTAGCAGGGACATCACATTGCCTCCTATTGCTGAAGAGACAGAGACACAAGTAATACCTGTCACTCACTTTGCTGAGTTACAGATACAATCACAAAGCTCTCAGCATCAGACTAATGCAAGCACAGTAAAAACTGGATCACTTCGAAGTCTCATTTCCTCATCTGATAAACTTGTTTGGGGGCGATTTGGCCCCAGGACTCAGACCAGTACCAATGCTAGGCATGCTGCAGCTAGGAGGGCCAATCGCTTGGAGAGATTCATCCATCATCTGCAAAACTCAAATCAGAATGATGATGAGGTACATTCTTTCTCCAGACCTATATATGTGGTTATCAGTTTTTTTCATATACAAGAATTACTGTTACATTTTTTAACCTAATTTCAGTTGGACATCTTCATCAAACTCGTCTCTTTTGAGGAAGCAAGAGTGCCAAATTTGCCAAGGCCATACCTTAACTGTAGGCCCACTCTATCGATCGACCAACTGTGCCAGGTTTTTCTCTTCCCATCTTGAAACCTTTTATTTTATAGTACATGTCTTTTTGGTGCTAACGTTGTTGTTCTGTCTGCAGTATGTTGCCCATGAAACCCAGCTGCAAACTGAAGAAATTGACCTTTACGTGGTGAAGGGGTGTGGACCTAGCTTTGTGAGTGGTCGTGAAAAATTTGATGCAGACAAATATGAAACTCAATTTCTTGGGAGAGGAGATCAAAAGTTGGCTGAAATCATAACAAACAATCTCAGCCTTGGCCATCTGGTAATTAATAAATTTACTCTTTAAAACTTAAACATGTTACAACACAAGTTAAATTAAAACAAATAAATCATTGCTTTTACGAATATTAATAATTGTCACATTTTTTGTGTCTGTTTTCAGGTCATAGCTTACAAGAGGAAGCAGTGGAACTTGAATGAAGTGTTCTCCTGCCCTGGTTCGGAATATGATGAGTTTCTTACCTAAACTATGGTTTATTGAATAAATATTAAACCTTGAAAACTTTCAATTCTGACTCTCTTTCACAAAGAACTTGACTTTACAATGCTTTCAATTATGCTATTCATCTCTTTCACAAAGAACTTCACTTTACAATGCTTTCAATTATGCTATTTATCCCTTTCACAAAGAACTTCACTTTACAAAGCTTAGAATAAGGTACAGTGTGTATCAGTCATGTCATCGTGATGAACATGACCATATATAGTTTGTTAAATGTTGGAATTATCGACATTGGTTACATATTTCATTATCTCTGTTCTATTCTTCTTTCTTGTATGGTAAATTTATACTCCACATATATTTAGGAATTGTTTAGACCACTATGAATTATATATTCAAAATAAATATAAGAAAATTTGAATTGAAGTTTTTTTGCAAGTTAAAATGAGTTTATGGATAAACTCATCATTTGCAAATAAGTTTTTTCAAAATTTGATTTTGGACTTGTATAAATATTAATTTTAATTTACACAAAAGTTATTTTTTTCATTTTTCTGTGAAAGGCCTTTTATTAGTTTGATACAATAGGTTGAATTTTCCTTATGAGAAAATCACGTAAAAATGTTTTCACGATGCCATGCTAGTCAACACTCTTATATATATGCTCGACAAAAGAGTAAAGTATTTTACACGATATCAAATATTTGACATCTTAAATATGTTGTTATTTTTTACATGAAATTTGTAAAATATAATTGATAAGTAGAAATGATAAATGAGCTAGATTATATCGTACGTTATTATTTGAATTCATCTTGATTTTGATAAAAAAAAAATTGTATCGACTAGATATCAGTATAGATAATACTAAATTTTTTAAATTATGAATGGAAACTGGTATGAGTATGTATCATTTTGTCTTTATTTTATTCTCGTTCCAATACTTATTTTCATCTTTATATTATTTTTGTTTTAAATTATTAAAATTCTTTTAATTTATTAAATTATATAAAACTTTATATGAACCTTTTTTTTCTTTAGTTTCATATCTTATTTTCAAGACACATTTAATTATTTGTACTATTTTTGTTCTTATTTTATCCTTTTCAATTATTATTTGATTTTTTTACAAGAGTGGCGTAATATTTACTAAAATTATCGAATAAGCAATTTTAAAAAAAAAAATTACGTAAATGGATGAAATCGTATATGATAAGTGCGATTTTAAACTATGAAGTCCTATATGAGAATTATTACTTTTAATTTTATAAAGAAATCATCAAATGTACGACTTATTTTTTTATTAATATATTTATATTTAAATATTTCTTATTTTAACGTGTAAGAGAAAGAAGAAATGATACATACAAAAAAACGCACAAGAAAAGTTTGGATGAAAAATAACTCAATATATAGAGTACAATGTCCCATAATATAGAGGGAAAAGTAAAAACTAAATAAAATAGAATATTTATAATAATAAAAGAGAATCAAATATATGATATCTCTATCAATATAAATAAAAGCAGGAGATATATAATATCTTTATCACATATTTTTTTTAAATTTTTTTTTTAATATTAAAATTATATTAATCAAAATGATATAATCAATGTTTTGATTAAAAATTAAATTAAAATTATTTTTTATTAATATATATATATATATATTGTATTAAAAATATATATCATTATTTTTTATTAATATATTAATATATATACATATATATACATATATATATATATATCATTATTTTAATGAATAATTGTATAAATATAATTTGAATAATTAAATTTATCTATATATACTTTTTAAAACAATATATATAGATTTATAAAATATATCTTAAAATATTAAATATTGTTATAATTTATTAAATTAATATTCATATATATAGTTTAATAAGAAAATTTTATATATATAAATATAATTTTAAAAATAAATTTAGTTAAAAATTTGAAAATCAAAAATATTTTTATATAAAACTAACAAAATATAATTCCTTTTTTAAAATATAAAAGAACATTAAATTTTATATTTAATTTATTAATCAAATTATTAAAAAAATCTTAAAAAAATATATAATTGTACAAAAATTAGAAAAAAATTAAAACATTGAACTACATATTATTAAAAAGTAATTTTAATGTAAAAAGATAACTTTTGAATGAAAATAAAAAATAAAAATTTTAAATTTTAAAATAAAAATATAAAAGATAATAAAAAAGAAGTTACTTTCAAAGGATAAAATAAAAAATATTTAAAATTATAAATATATATTAATAAAAAAGTGAAATCGTCGTATGATCGACAATTCTTTTATAAAAAAAAAAGTCGTACCCCTTACGTACGACTTTATTATTTTTAATAATTTAAAATCATACTTTATCATATATGATTTTATCCATTTACATAATTTATTTTTGAATCTGTCTACTATGGTAATTTTAATAAAAAATTATGTTGATAGGGGGAGCTACTTCACCTATAAATGAAGAATGGTTTTGATGATGTCTACTAGATTAGAATAGAACATAGATTTGGTCTAGTTAGGTTATGCATTAGGCTAATAGATTTCTTTATCAGATGTAAATTAGGCCTGCTTTGTGCTGCTTTGGACCATTACACTCTTGCTGGTGCAAACATGAATGGCTAGCTGTTTAACTAATGGATTAGCTGTGAGTACTGCACTAAGGCAGTGAAAATACACTCACGATAATAATCGATTAGGTAAATTGCTAATCAATTAATGACAGCAGAAAACTCTGTATAAAAGCTGGTTTTAGAATCTGTTTTGGGATTGGAGAGCATTGACAAATCACGCAGTTTTTCCTTCTGAGCGAGAGCCTTCTGATAGTCACAGAGAGATTGATCATTCTGGAAGATCATTCAAGTGCAGATCCAAGAAGATTGATAGTTGATTCTACCATGATGGGTCTTGCTTGAATCAAGGAGCATATTGTCAAATCTGCACAACATAGGTGTATTCGTTTCTTGATTCTGTTTATTGTATTCTTGATTACAGTTGCTTCATTGTGTGAAGTGTAGGCCTAGGTGCAATTGTGTGGATGCATTGCTCCTAAGGGGAGTTCTTGATTGGTAGATCAAGTTCTTGGGTTTTAGGTTCTAGAATTATATAGGTGTTCTTGTAATTCTTGGATCCTAATTGTATTAGTGGAATCCTCCTAAGTGGGTTTACTTAGGAGAAGACTAGACGTAGATTCTTTTTGAATCGAACCAGTATAAATTGTGGTGTAGTGCTTCTTTCTCTTCTCTCACAATCTTTCTTAATTGTTTTTAAACAGTCCATTAACCCACAACTGCGAAATTGATTAATTGAGTTTTAAGACTTAAAGAGTCCTTCAAGATTCACATTAAACAAGTGAAAAACTCATTAATCAATTCAGATCCCTTTGTGGTTAAGAATATTAGACAGATCTGTTTTTTAACAAATTACACCACTCTTGTTAAAAAACCTCATTATTTTATAATTTTATTTGATATTTATAACATTAATTTTTACCTTTTGTAAAAAATATTTAATTATTATTCAGAATAGTAGATAGAAAAAGAGGACATAAGTATGATATAATTATTTTCTGATAAAGACCAAGATGAAAAAAAAATACATGTATATAAGATGAGTATAGTCAAACTCGCATATGCTTTACTCTTTGTTATTTATAATAATAAAAATAAATATATGACATTGTATATGTTTATATTCTTAGCAAATATTTTCAACTATGTTTTTAGATCCTAAATTTAGACACAAAATTGAAATTCATCCCTGTCCCAAATTTTAATACATTTGAGTTCCCAAACTTTAAAGTTTTAAGTACTTCATCGTTTACTAATCACTTGATTCTTAGTTATGGAGACATGTCCTAATTTGTGTCTCGTAACATAGAGAATCTCATTTACAACACATTGTTTTAACTAAATAGAAACATGCATATAACTATAAAAAGTGTAGTTCTATAATTTAATAGAATAAAAACCATCACATAGTTTATAAAAACTAATAACTTTCAATTTATTCAATAAAGTAAAACCAATATCCTTAAAAATTTAAGGAAAAACCAAAAGGTGCAAGTTGCAAAATGGAAAGTTCTTCTAAAACTAGGAACATAAAAGATTTTTTCTAAACAAAAAATAAAACCACAGCATAAAATTAAATTGCATGTCCCAGTGGTGGCGGAACTTAGAAGGTCCGCAGGGGGCCATGACCCCCCAAGATCTTTTACTTTTTCTTTAAATATTTTTTTAATTTTGTTTAAAATTTTTTAATTTCTTTTAAACTTTTTTATAAAATATAATATTTAATAATAATAAATAATAAAATAAAAAATTAAACATAATAAAGAATAATAAAATTTATTGAGATATAGTTTTTTGTTCTCTCTCATTTGAATTTTTTCATGTATTGTATTATTCATTTATTACTCTTGCATCTCTTCTTTGGTTTTTTGTTTTAAAAAACTAGAAAGTTAGACATAAATTCCTTCTCTTGCTTTTAGTTGTCATCCGTTCTCTACTAGGATAAAAAAAGAAGTAATTTTCTCATTTCTCTTAATCGAAAATTAATAGTTTGATATTTAATTTTTTTTTTCATCTTATGAGTTTTTTGTATATTTATTTTTTTATAAATATGAAAAGAAAAGTTAGGTACTACATGTTTTTTCATAACCATTTTTTAAAGGTGACTTGATTATCATATATTGTTTTAGTAATTACGTCTCTCAATTTTTGATTAGATTTTGATAAATTATTTTTTAATCTTAATTTTTTTTAAACAGTTATTATTGATGAAAAATAAAATAGATTCATTTCTTTTAAGTGATAAAAGAGAAGATACCCTTGAAGATAAAAACAATACAAATTTACTTCTTCACCTATTTTCAAGCATGATACTAAGAATTCAATTGTTGAATTAAATGACCATTTCTTAAGATTCAAAGAATTGTAAGTGGAAAATTTCATATTAATTCTTTTAAATTATAGGCAGAATGTTTTATATTAATTCTTTGGAACTATTATAAGAAAACATTATCAAATATGAGAATATTCAGGGAAAGAGATGAAGTTAGAAAAACTTATTTAAAATGAGTTTCATATCAAATACAATTTCAAAATTATAATTCTTTTAAAAAAAATATACAAAGATTTCAATACTAAATTATATATACTTTTGTTATATTAGTAATAATAATTAAATATATAAGACTTGAGTATATTATTTTAGCTCTTCCAAACTTTTTTATCAAGATCCGCCACTACCAATGGCCCATGTGAACTCATCTTGCCACCTGAATATATGCGATACTCATTTTCAAAGGTCTCTTTAGGTGTTGTGTAACTACATGGTATTACAAAACAAGGATTGTAGATACCCGTTGATTTTAAATATAGATATATGGATGAAGTTTTTCAATAAGAATGGGTATGGAATAGTGAAATCTCTCGTAATACTCCGCCTCATTGCCATCTCTACCAACATCCATAAAGGCACTTGAATAAAAATTATTTACAATCATGTAATTCATGTAATTTGTAATTAAAGCATTTGGTTTGTTATATCCCGTAAAACTGACGCTCTTTAAACATTCATTTCCTCTCAAGGAATTCTCATGATATCGTACAATAGGTCTTTCCGAATTCTAATATTTCCAATACTACTGAAATTTTTTATATTTTATGAAACTTTTCTTATAAATTTTTTATAACATTTTGCACGAAAAGTTTTATTTTCTTTTTTTTTAAAGAATTTAATTAATAAGTAATTCTTTCATTAATAATTATTTTTTTACAAAATTATAAAATTTGTAAGTATTTTTTATAAAATCTTAAAGTTAAAAATGTTTTAGAAAAATAGTAATATTTTTTTGAAAATTATTTTTCATAGTAAAATTTGTAAATATTTTTTAGAAAAAACAATTTAAAACAAAATTCTCAACAAATATATGATTCTTTTTGGTAGTGGCTGAATTGACCTACTAGAGGCAATAATTTTCCAATTCATTCATGTATTCAACATTTCAAATCATGGAGAAAATTGGATATACGTAAAAGTGGGAGAAAACTTTTCCTATTCAAGGCTATTCAGGGGAAAGGAAAACTGTTTTTCCAGTTCGCGGCTTCCTTTTCGACTCCAATTGGAATTGACACTCACCAAGACAGCGAAATACAATTTCAGCAATGGAAGCAGGGAAAGAACATAAGCATTTATTTGGAGGAAATTTTAATTTGGAAAAAAGATCGTAAAATAATAATTATAAATCTAAAAATTCATTTTTATAAATGTAAGTTACTGTAGTTTTAATGTCTTTCTAATTCAATTTTAGAAAACTACTCTATGCAATCTTAAAATTTAGGATTAATTTCACACCTTAACATAAATCATAATAGGAATATGCTAACATCGATCATAAGAGATTATATGAGAATACAATGATAAAATATTCTACGATCTCTTTATTTCCAATCTCTTTTTTTTTCAAATTTAACTTTTTGTTTTTCTTTTCTCCTCTCACTTTTTCTTTCTGATTAGAGACATAACTCTAAATTCTTTTATTAACCGATGTCTATTGTTTCTATACTAGTACGACATTCTCAACTCCTTGATGGCTTGGTCTTAGATAATTCCTATCTACATATTGTTTCTATACTAATACGACACTCTCAACTTCTTGATGGCTTGGTCTTAGATCATTCCTATCTACAATTTGTCCATTAAGATGTATCTTATTAGGAAATTGATTGTTTGACAAAGAAAAATTGACAAAGTTTTAGCAAATTGGGGTGTCTTTTATTAATTTAATGTTTATTTCAAAAAAAATAATCCACATGTGATTGAAAAAGTAAAGCAAATAGTGTATTGAATTGAAAAAATAAAAGCACCATGAACGAAAAAACCATTTCTCATGTGTAACGTCCCATTTAATTATTAAGCGAAATTAAAAGAAACGTCACGCAAACAATAATGCAGTAGTGTAGTCTTGGGGTCCTTAACCCAACCCCCACAACCTGGGCACACCACGATGCCAACGAAAACCAGATACAAGTCTAACAAAGAGTGTAGGGTAGAAATACATAAAACGATACATGGGTCGTAGCCCTAAAGAAAACATGAAGAAAATAACTCCAGCCCAGATGGCTAAGCAGCGGAATCACCATTCCCTTGTTGGCCACGAGAACCTCGCCCATTTGCTCCCATAAATCAAATTGATGATCATCGCAAGAAAGAACAGCCACATACAATACAACCATACAACAAAACGGGTAAGCTAGAGCCAATAACGTATTCATCATACAGTCAATTATATTTTCACCACCCCATATCCATACAACAACCAAGCATGTCATGACTCTTCATTCAATACAATACGACTCGACTCGACTCATCCGGATACGTATAACCTGGTCGGATTCAGCGGATGCTTGCACTTGTGGTGTATACCTATGCTCACCCCCGAGCTATGTGTTACAAATGTTTCAATGAATCGATTTCCCTCACCACAAGGTTAGCCCTTAATGAATTTCAGACCTCCTGCTACTCTCACCACAGGGGTTAGTCCGCTCTAAGTGAGACTAATTGACCCCTTAGAGTGTCTGGATGCAATCCTTACCTTGAATCCTTACCTAGTTATACAGATGGGGCACCACCATGGACACCCACTACCAAGGGCCATGGGATTACGTCCCGACCACTGAAGCGCAACCTCGGAGGTCTCACCTAGAGACCCCAAGGAATTTACACGCTGACACGGACCAACATTCATAAATCAGCAAATAAGAGAACATTAAATCGTATTTACACTTCCATACCAACCCCTGAGATTAATCCCTCATACGCATCACATTTCGAATCCATACCTCTGATCATCACCACCCCATGAGTCTAGGGCCTCATCTCATATCAATACCATGTTCCTTTAGTTCCAAACCACTCATTCATTTCACATGTCAAGTTCCCACAACATCCATCATTCATCATGTATGAATCATGTCACGCATATATAGCAATCCATTAGGCATATATCCATACATATGTACATGTATCTCATAATGGCAGTCATACCCAAACAATTCCAATCATAAGAGAGCAACACACAACCAAACACCACACTGTCTCGCCCAATCCCTCGCTCAGGCTGAAGGGTCTCGCTCAGGCGAGACATTCTCGCTCAGGCGAGTCCCCTTCGCCTAGACAAGGGCTCGAAAAGAGCATCAGGAAGCAATGCGGGATCTCGCTTAGGCGAGACCCCTCTCGCTTGGGCGAGATGCTCGCTCGCTCAAAAATTTGAGCGGGTCACCTGGGCAACCTCTCGCGCAAACTGGTTTGGGCGAATCCCTGTTTGTCTCGCCTAGGCGAGACTGGCTCGCTTGGGCGAGATTAACAGGTCTCGCCATTGTTTCACCTGCAGCAGCCATGTTTTTCAAACCAATCAAACATACAAAGTATTCTCACGCATCAAATCGAAGGATTAAACCATACAATCAACAACCAACTCAAACACAGACCAAAACGACTGGAAACTAGAAATCCTAACTTACCGTACCTGGAAAAGGGCTAACAGAACTTCGACACGGGACCTCGGAGCACAGCAGCTTGAAAGACGGACTTGCAGAACTGGCGGAACAGCGGGAGACACGATTATTTTCAAGCTTTAATCGGTGGAATACGAATGTAAAGCTTTAGAAAGTAAGTATAGTAGGTTTAGAGTCACTTACGTGGAGTAGAAATCGCTACTTGAGCTCTTGGGACGGACTGGTTCGAGACGGGAACAAACCCTAGCAGAGCTCTAGCGTACCAGTTAGGGAAACGGTTGAAGGTTATGTGAATGCAAGGAAAATGGAGGCATTGGGGTAACTGAAGCAAGTTTTATCAGTTGGGCCAGCTCTAGGCCCAAACACAAGGGGCAACCCTTTACTTTAGAGCAGAAAGTAATAAGCCAAAATTAATTGGCCTTACATCATGCCTGATTCAAACCCCTCTGACGGTGCTTTACCAAAAACACTTCATTGTTGTATAATCAAATTCCTTCGTCTCACCTGCACGAAAAAGCCTCCCATAGTGCTTCAACAAAAATCGTTGATCGTAGCAGAACCAACCCAACGGTGGTTGACAGAAAACCCTTCCTCGATGCAGAATTGATAATGTCCATTTTTACCTCTTTTTGTGTGTTTATTGTCATGAATAAATCAACTCTATCCTAGCTTTTATCTTGTTATATCCTCAAGTTTAGTGTGTTTTCTATTGTTTTGTGTTTTAGTTATTTTATGTTTATTTTTCCTCTAATCTCTCTTTTAAGTGTGTTAAATAAGTTAATGGGAAACATTTGTGGTGGAGGAAAACAAGCAAGAACTCAAGGGAGCATGATTGGACAAGAAAAGATTGATTTGGAAGCAAACAACCGTGTCGGGCGCCACTAGAATCACGCCCAGTGCTTCAAATACATAATGTTGTCAAAATGCCCAAGGCAGAGCGGTGGGAAACTAAGGTTGAGCGCCACAAGGCTTAGTGGTGAAAAGTGGGGCTCAGCGCCAATCAGTTAGCAAAATCGGGCACTGACCGCTGCTGAGTAAAGGCTGAGCGGTGGCGTCACTAACATGTCAAAAAATGGGTTTTTAATCTTGTTTCTCGTAAGGGTTTGGACGATTCCTCATTTTGCACGATAGAGAAACACTTTTGGGTGCTTGGAGAGCCTCTTGGAGGTTGTTAGGGTGTTGGGAAGCTCTCCCACTCCTCCTTGGGTCTTCTCCTCTATTCATGGTGGTTTTTCCCCCTTTTGGGGTTGGACAGGAAGATGGATTATAAATTGGAGGTGTTGATGCGAAAGGGAGGCACAATTAGAGCATGAAGCAGCTGTCAAGAACCTTGGGAGAGGGCTTGCATCTTCTCTTTGGTTTCCATTTCTTCCCTATCTCTTCAATTTTAAAACCTAGGTTCTCCACCATGGAGAGCTAAACCTATTTGTTTAGATTCGATGTAATGAACTTAATTCTTGTGTATTATGTGATGTTAATCCATATGCTTTTCTATTTCTATGTTAGTATTTGATTTCCATGCTTAATGCTTACTTTGGTTTCGCCACCCATGCATGATTTGTGGTTCTTGAGGTGTTGGAAAATGTCTTTTGAACCTAGAACTGAAATTAAATGCCTAATGGAGCTTGTATCTAGGGATAGAACATGATTCATTAGTAATCTTAAGACTCTTGAACTTAATGCATGATTTCACTTGTTGAGGATTTAAGGAATTGGAACTTGATGAGTTATCATAGACTCAAAGTCGTTAGGAATAGGATTTGAGTATTATTGTGAGTTGATTTTGATTTGAAATTGAAATTGAGATGTTTGTGAATGAATGAGAATAAAGTGAATGAATCTAGTCTTCACAATTGTATATAATCTAGGTTAAATTTATGTTGCACACCAACTGTTTGATAAAATACCAAAAAAGAGTTTCTTTGTGTTTTTGTGAGCTTTGTTGTCTATTTGAGTTGTGAATTGTGAGATTTGTCATGTGTTGCACATGTTCATGTGGAAATAATGATATTTATTACCTACTACGTGCGACCGGTGCACTTGCCATTTTTCACCCAACAAGTTTTTGGCGCCATTGTCGGGGACTTGTGTTCCAACACAAAACAATTTGACATTTGTGACTCTTTTAGACTTTGTTTTTTGTTTCTTATGCTTTCCTTTATGCAGTTTTTCTATAGATGTTTATGCTTTCCATTGATTTGGTTTGTGCTGAATGCTTGTCTCGGGGTACGCCTTAGAGCATGATGTAGTTGTTGGGAGGTCCTAGGAATGAGATTTCAGTAGCTGAACTAACCAAATCAACCCAAATAATACAAGTCACCAGGGATGGGATTGTGTGTTTGGCCCTCATAGTTCTGGTTCTTAAGGCAAGTCTTGATGCATTCTTAAGTCAAGGGATTGGTTAAGATGTGTCGAGCTTTGATAGGCACAATAAGAGGAATTTGAGTGTTTTTACCTTAGAGAACATGGAAAGTAGTATTCATCACCTTTTGAGAGTACTGAGTGATCTTACAACAAGAGGGATCTGAGTGAGGTTCCTTGGGAAATCTATTTTAATCATTATGCATATTGGAATTGTTGTTTGATTGGTGTGCTTATGTTTATGTTTTGCATTTTTCTTTTTTTCTTGTTATTTTTATTTTTTCTCCTTTCAATTATCTTCCATTGTTTTTATGTTTTCTTATTTTCAATTCTCAAATATTGGCTTCTAAAATTATTGGGTTAACCTATTTGTTCAAGTATCTTTTGTGCCTCGAGAATGCTAGGTATTGATGATGATGAGGATGAAGACACAAGGAGCAGAGAGATTTGAGCAACAAGTGTACCCGCCCAAAAAGAGTTTGCTTTCTTTCCTTTTATATTTTCATTTCCTACTTTCAATAATCAAAAGTGTGACTTGGTTGGTCTGAAAAATATGAATGCATTGGTTTCATGACTTTGAGTGAGTTTTGCACGACTTTGAGGAGAACCATTTGTGTTTGCTCATAAATTGATTTTGGATGATATTGAAAGTGTGTTGTGACCTTGTGAAAATCAATGCTTGTGGTTTAACTCATGTTTGTATGTTGAGAATGTTGTTATTGTTTTTACTACGATTAATGATTGTGGCAGTTTGTATGACAACCTTAGGACTAAACCGGGTGAGATTTTGAGCCTGGAAGTTCTTATCTATTGAGAGTTATCTCTTTCTATGCACAATTAACTTTGCTTGATTCTCATTGCTAGTTTTATTTCAATTGCATGTCTACATCTAAACAAGGCATTTTCCCTTTCTTTCCTTTCATCATATTTTGACCTTAAAGATAAACCTTGTTTTTCAAAAATACAACCCTTGTGCAACCCTTTGAGCATTTTAAATAAACTTTCTTTCACCTTTGAACCCTTGAGTTTTTTTTGAAAATGATTGACCACCTCACCTTTAGTAGGAGAGTAAATTTATGGCCATTAGTGTGATTCAAGTGTGGGGAAGCTATCAAAAGACGGGAAGCATGAGAAACAAAATGGAGTTGGTTGGGGTTGATGTGATACATTCTTGTAAATAGGTCATCTTTAAAAGAAAAAGAAAAAGAAAAAGAATGAAAAAGAGAAAAAGAGAAAAAAAAAGAATAATGTGGCTAAAATATGGTGATTCGTTGTGTTCTAGTTTAAATAGAAGAGCGGTGAAAAGTGGGGCTGAGTGCCAATCAGTTCAAAAAATCTGACGTTGAGCGCTGCTGAGACAAGGCTGAGCGGTAGTGTCGCTAACATGTCAAAAAATGGACTTTTAATCTTGTTTTTTACGAGGGTTTGGACCATTCCTCATTTTGCATGATAAAGAAACACTTTTGGGTGCTTGGAGAGACTCTTGGAGGTTGCTAGGGGTGTTAAAACGTTCTCCCACTCCTCCTTAGGTCTTCTCCTCTATTGATGGTGGTTTTTCCCCCTTTTGGGGTTGGACAGGAAGATGGGTTATGAATTGGTGGTGTTGATGCGAAGGGGAGACATAATTGGAGTATGGTGCAGTTGCTAAGAACCTTGGGAGAGGGCTTGCATATTCTCTTTGGTTTCCATTTCTTCCTTATCTCCTCAGTTTGTAAAACATAGGTTCTCCACCATGGAGAGCTAAACTTATTTGTTGAGATTAGATGTAATGAACTGAATTCTTATGTATTGTGTGATGTTAATCCATATGCTTTTCCATTTCTATGTTGGTATTTGATTTCCATGCTTAATGCTTACTTTGGTTTGGCCACCCATGCATGATTTGTGGTTCTTGAGGTGTTGGAAAATGTCTTTTGAACCTAGAACTGAAATTGAATGCCTAATGAAGCTTGTATATAGGGTTAGAACATGATTCATTAGTAATCTTAAGACTCTTGAACTTAATGCATGATTTCACTTGTTGAGGATTTAAGGAATTAGAACTTGATTAGTTATCATAGACTCAAAGTCACTAGGAATAGGATTTGAGTATTCTTGTGAGTTGATTTTGATTTAAAATTGGAATTGAGATGTTTGTGAATGCATGGGAATAAAGTGAATGAAATCTAGTCTTGACAATTGTATATAATCTAGGTTAAATTTATGTTGCACACCAACTGTTTGATAAAATACCAAAAAAGAGTTTCTTTGTGTTTTTGTAAGCTTTGTTGTCTATTTGAGTTGTGAATTGTGAGAGTTGTCATGTGTTGCACAAGTCCCTGTGGAGAGAACAATATTTATTACTTGCTAAGTGCCACCGATGCACTTGTCCTTTTTCAACTAACAAGAACGTTCTTCCGTTCGTTGTCTTCCATTATACTCATTTGATTTTGAAATTGATTTCACCATCGCAACAATTGGACGTTTATTTTCAATAAATCAATGCGTAATTGGGTTTATGCAGGGTGTGGGCTGCACATAAATCACTAGAATTTGTTTAGTGTCACCAGATTGTGGCATGCACATAATCTTCAAAAATAAATTATTCAAAAAAGGATGGAGGTTTGAATGGCTAACAATGAAAACTTAAGTATCAAACGCCGTTATTGCATTTGCACAACATGTTTCCCACTTAGGTGTGGGCAGGTGATGTGCATTTGGTGAAACAAAGACTGCATGATTAAATGACAAACAATGACTACCTACATGGCAAACATAGTAAGTGGTTTTGAACTACACGTTTCCATGGAGAGGTGGCAACATGATTTGCATCTCAATTTAAACAACCTTTCTTATAAAAAAAATCACTGCAATTTGTTTGGGGTCACCAAGATTTGGAGAGCACATAAAGTTCCAAAATAAATTCCTAAAACTAAGGTTGCGGGATTAAATGGCAAATAGTGACGACTTGAATGCCAAACACAGTAACTGGTTTTGAACAACATGTTTCCATGGAGAGGTGACCACATGATTTAGGATTCCATTTTAGCAACCTTTCTTATTAAAAAATCATTGCAATTTGTTAGGTGTCACCAAGATCTGGCAAACACATAAAGTTTCAAAATAAATTGTTGAAACTAAGGTTGCAGAATTAAATGGCAAATCAATAACTACTTAAATAGCCAATGCAGTAAGTGATTTTGCACAACATGTTTCCATGGAGAGGTGGACACATGATTTAGGACTCCATTTGAGCAACCTTTCTTATTAAAAAAATCACTGCAATTTGTTTAGTGTCACCAGAATATGATCAACACATAAAGTTTCTAAATAAATTTCCGAAACAAAGGTTGTAAGTTTAAATGTCAAACTGTGACTACTTAAATGACAAACTCAGTACGTAATTTTTCACAACATGTTTCCATGGATAGGTACCCAGTTAAATTGGAATGCAATTTCACCAGGGGTACATGCCGAACTTTCCTATCCAAAAATGATTGGTAATTTGTGTCCCGAGTTTGTCCTGCACATATTTTACGAAAATAATTTGAAATAAATTTTGGAGATGTTAGTGGTAAACATTGACAACTTAAATGGCAAATGCAGAAAATGTTTTTGGACACATACAGTTGTATACATTTGTGACACATCAAACCTGATAAATGACACTAATTTGGTTAACACAAAGGTAATTGTCTTATACATAGAGTTCTTCAACATAATAATGTAGCAAAAAGTATAACTGATGTCTCATAACAAGGTTTTGCGATGTCTTAGTAATATAAAAAGATCAACTATTTTCTCTCCAGAAATTTCAAAAAAAAAAAAAAACAAGTACACACATCTATTTACAAAACTTCCGTCTTTGATATGTGGCAAATGAAGTTCGAATTGTTGCACTCTTGAAACGTAACCATGGTTGATGCTTCATTCGAGCATACATATTGCTTTCTTCACAATCATTTCTGTCTTCATTATCAAATCTGTTGCTTTTTCAACTTCCTCATCATCATCCATATCTTTACCAAAAACGGAAAAACTGGGTTTAGCACTGCAACAACCATTGTCATTCGTAACATTATCGGCAATTATGTCATCAACATAGTCACGAATTTCATGGGAAGGCCCTCCATATCCCTCATTAAATTCACCCTTACTTTCATGAATATCTCTTTTCAATTCCTTCAATTGAGCTTAAAGTCGTTAATGACCTGTTCTTGTTGATCAACCGCAAGTTTTAAGTCATCCTTGTTTGTCACGTCTGCCTTCTCAGCAAAACCACAACTAAAGGCTTCAAAAGCTTCTCTAACAATTACATAACCAAACTCTTCTGGTGAGGCAACTACACAAAAAACAACTTGCATATAATTTCAAAATCAACTTAAAAATCAGTGCATGTAATGAAAAAACCATATAACAACTATCAAAACAAAGGAACTAAATTCAAAATTACCAAATTCTTATTAAAACTTCAACTTATGACAAAATCACCCACTTTCACATTCATGCAATGCAAAACACGTGGAAATTTGGTTGACAAATATCGACCCTTTTGGGACCACATAAGCATATGATCATAAGCCCATAACGACAAAACATATCACTGAAGATGATTTGTCAATCATCAACAGATATTACAACATCATTCAAGTAAAGTAAATACTAAATAAAAAATTCATACCTGCAACAAATATACACATCCATCTACGTGAAAGAAATACGACATATGCTCCCAACCAAGTATTCATACACAACGACACCCTAATTCAAATTTCCAAGACCTTCAATATTATCTACAAGCTTAAAAATAATTGAGAAAACCCTCCCACTATGATTTGGCAATAACAATTCACATATGCCCAATAATATATAAACCCTACAAAAGTTAGGTACAAAAATTTCCTTCCTATTTCGCAATAGGAAGTCAAACAATGTGCTTAAGTCGACGTTGTTAGTTTTAAACATTTTCTTACAATTACTCTCGACTTCAATTTCTTTTAAATTGAGTTTTGGACCAACCACCCTAAGCCCAAAACCTAGACAAACATCCAATAAAGTAAATCCAACTGATTGGGATCTTATTTGAAAACATCCACTCTTTTCATCCACTTAGAACATAATTTACTAAGAAGGTTTCTAGACAATTTCGTAGACTCCTTAAACAGTGTAAACCATCCAAAACAAGTCTCTTGAATAAATAACTTCTCCTCTACTGTTAACTAGTTATTAATAGATCCAACATATTTTGTTCCACAAGAATACCTCAAATGTATCTGCAAAGAAAATTAAACAACTACACTAATAAGACTTATTAAAATGTCATACACAAATCAAATATATGATAACGTTTTTCAAACCTTATTTTCAATGGAGCTATTACCTTCTTCCATATCCATACTTAGTAGAGATATCAAGAAATAGTCACCAAGGACCTAAAAACTAAAAATGACCACACAAAAAAACGTTCATAAAAACCAAAAAAGCACATCACCAAAACGGATAAAACACATAACACCACATGATCAAATAAATTAATCAAACTATGAGATGGACCAACTTATAAAACAATGACCAAAGTATTAAACACCAAATTGTAACTGTTAATGTGGCAAACGCAATGCAACTTTTATCATTCAAATAATATAAAGCTTCCTACTAATACAATTCATTCAATAACATTTATCCAACAAGTATGTCTACATCCACATACATTTAATATATTTGACCATTGCAAAAATGTGTAAGGATAACCCATCCAATCATACTTTCATCAATAACCACAACAAAACAAAGCATTTCAAAACAAATAGGGGATTTATAACATCCCGACCGGACATTACGGATTTAAATAAGAAAATAAAGAATTAATAAATAAACCTCATTTATTATAATGTCATTTCCCAAAAAACATGGAAAATTTAAAACTTTATTCCCATTATCATATAATAAACTTTATAACCATAAGTCCATGCTCATAAAATATCCATGTCTGATAAAGTTTACAATTTAGTCAAAACATAGTAAAATCATCAAAACTCTAATAATCACGGTCTATCCCCGCTTCGTCTTTAGGCCTCACCAGATCCACCTGCAACATCATCTGCTCCTGGTACCATGTACACAATCATCACCAAACACAAGCAGATAGGGTGAGCTAACAATTTGAACAATCATATATACAAACATAAATATATGACAATCACACCAAAGGAATTCATCCTCTACTCCCATCCCATATGACCAGTACCATGTGAATCATATTCTACGTCGGAGGGTTTTGAATAAGGCGCGAGAAAGGGTTTTCCTTTTCGTTAATGGTGCTTTTATCTTCTCAATTCAATACATTGTTTGATTTACTTTTCCAATCACACATGGATTATTTTTTTGAATAAAACATTAAATTAATAAAAGACACCTCAGTTTGTCAAATCTTTGTCAATTTTTCTTTGTCAACAAACACTACAAAAAAATTCATTAAATACGGCGGTTATTTGGGGTATAAAATGGCGGTTTTGACTGCCATATTTTGTGCGTATGGCGGATACGGGTACCGCCATATATCCTGCCGCCACAATGAATAATATGGCGGTCTTGGACGAAATGCCGGAACACCCGCCATTAAATGCATTGCGCAAATAATGACAGTTCGAATCGCCGTATTTTATGCGCAAATAATGGCAGTGAAAACCGTCTTAATTTGTTTATTTTTAAAGAATTATCATGCGAAATATAACACCTAGAAATGCCATTATTATATGTTTTGCATAAAATTAATAAAATCATAGAGAACATCTTGATCATTAATACTTTTATTCATAAATCTTATTTCATATTAAAAAAGTTGATATCATGAAACACCATCCAAAAGTTTTCACATTGAAAACAAAAGCCAAAAAAAAATCCAAAACATTATTATAATACATTTTGCTAAATTTCTAGAGCTATGTTCCTATAGCTATATTCCTAACTTGTATTTTCTGCCTCACATGATCTTCTTATACCAATAGGTGATGGAGCACCACTTCCAACATCGGGTACCTAGAATAAAAAAAACTTATAATTTATTCAAATTCACATGTGTATTATAATAAACTTATGTAATTTGTTAAATAAACTATTAATTTTTACCTCATTAACCGAAGTATGTACCAAATCAGCAGTCGTAGCAGCAAAATGGTCAGGAACGTCATCTCTAGAAGCAATGTAGGCAACCAATGTTTGCATTTGGTTTTTGAGAGTTGTGAGCTCATTTTCCATCTTTAGGAACTTCTCATTCGTATTTGTTGATGTTGCACTACATGAAGCAAAATTCACACCATTTAACCTTGTAGTGAATTGCTTAAATGCAAGAGTGGGACAAGCTCCATGTGACAATCCTCTAACCCGACCTGGATGCTCCTTACCAAATATGAGACCAATTGGATCATTTGGAGATATATCTGATGCAATATCTGGGTTATTCAACATTAGCTCATCTATTTTTTCCTGCATTAAATTGGAAGTGCAAAAGATCGCCAAACAAACAAATTATGACAACTTAAAATGGTAAACCAGTACACCAACAATTAGTTCAGACTCAAATAAGAAAATTGAAAGTGATCATATAAGTTGAAGTACTTGGTCAAGAGAAAGGTGTCCAGACTCAAATAAGCAAACCAACAATTAATGCTCACAAACGAAATTGCTTGAAGAACTCACAAAATCGTTATATATGTTATTATCATCTCAAACCACTTGGGTAATACATGTAGAAGATACTTTGATATTTAAGTTAGTAGGTGTCCAAATATAGAAATATTAAATGCAATAATCAATATAAACAATTATCTTAAACCTCTTATTTATATAATTTTGTGATGAGTTTTTACTTATCACCCAGCTAATTATGACTCAAGCCTTAATACCATCATTTAGTTGTTATCTAACTTACGTTAAGTTGCTTTTAAATTTATTAATTACACCGGATGTCTTCTGACCGGTCTTATTCGACGTCAACGATCGTCATGAACGATCGACCTCTAATTTGATCCGTTGTTCTTGAACGTATGATCGATGGGTCTGTATTATAAATCACGAGTATACATGTGAACGGTTAGTTTTTTAGGAAGATTACACAGGGATACAGAGGAATAATGTATAGATTATAAGAGGAGGGCATATGGAAAGTAACTAGACCACGATCGGTATAAATGAAAAGTAAAACATGAGTATATATGTAAATGGATATACATATATGCAATCTTATTTTCATATGAGATTGGCATAAGACAAAATTCAAAGAATTAAAGAAGACACTACTTAAACAAATCAAAACAGAGATAAAGGCACAACATCCATAACAGGAATTAAGTAAAAAACCCGTTAACTAAGTAGATTCACTTTATAAGTCCAACATTTTCCTTTAAATAAGTTTATTATATATTTGGAGCACAAAAGTCGAATAACAACTGCCATTAACCGACAACATAAAACATTAAGCCCACCAAACATTTCCTAAAAACAACAACCAAACCTTAAAATAGCAAAGAAAACAGAGTTTGCAGTCATCCACACTGTTCATGGAGAGAAGGGGGTGAACCGTGGAACAGGCTTGCACGTAAGCGGCTTCGCCAAAAACACCGTCACCCTTCCCTCCTCCGTCATGTCAATGTCGTGACTCTTCCCATCATTCACCACCCAATCGAAGCACTGGATCAAACTAGCGAGTGTGGCTTGCATGACGAGTAACGCAAGCGAGGCTCCGGGGCAGCTTCTTCTTCCGCTTCCGAAGGGCAGAAGCTGGTAGTACTGTCCCCTCACGTCGATTTTGCCTTTTCCAACCTCATCGGAGACCAAGAACCTCTCTGGGTTGTACTCCAGCGCGTTGTCCCAGTACTTGGGGTCTCTGCCGATGGCCCACGTGCTGATCATGATGGTGGAGTGCGCAGGGATGTCGTAGCCGTCAACCTGGCACGTGCGCATGGCTTCTCGCGCGAAGATTGGTGTCGGAGGGTGCATTCTCAGAGTCTCCTTCACCACCGCTTGCAGATAAGGGAGGTTGGGAATGTCTGACTCCTTCACCAGCCTCTCCTTTCCCACCACACACTCTATCTCCTCTCTCGCCTTCTTCAACACCGCCGGGTTTCGCACCAGCTCCGCCAGGGACCATTCCAGAACACTAGCGGGTCCGTTTGTGCCGGCGATGAACATGTCCTGTGATATTGCAACCTCTGTGATATTGCTTGCTATGCATATCTCAATTTAACTTTTATATATTATTTTTAGATTCCTTTAGTTCTTAAATAGATTACTTTTGTTTGAACATGTTTGTCACCACTATGATATCCGTGGCAGATTCCAAGGACAACAAATGCATATAAATAAAGCGAGACAAGGACCGAAGTTGGTAGAAAATGGAAACAAAAAAGAAAACGGAAACATATAGATATATACGTACGAGAGCAAAGGCTTTGGCACTTTCCCTTGTGAGTTTATTGTCAGCACCATCAGCTTCAATGAGGTTCAAGAGAATGTCGAAGAGATCCTTCTTCCTATCACTGTCAGCACCGGCTTTGGCCCTCGCCTCTTCGTGCTCCTTCAGCACCTTCTCCATCATCGCATCAACCTTGCGGTGCGTTTCCATGTTTTTCTTCCCATACCCCTGAAGATCAAAAGGCTTCGCGAGCCTCAAAATGTCTCCCAAGTTGAACGCCCCCAGCAACTCCGCCACCTCCCTCACCACCTTCCTCAACTGCGCCACAAAATCATTCGCACCGCTACTCTTCTTCCCCATGATCATCCTCGTGATAATGTTGTTCGTGTGCGCTATCAGCTCTTGCCTCATCACCACCTCCTTCCCCGTCGCCGAAATCTCCAACATCCGCTTCAAAAACGCTTCCACCTCGCTCTCGCGAATGCCGACAAAGTGCTCCAGAGTCTTCCCGCTCAGAAGCTCCGTCATGCAGAGCTTCTTCAGGAAGCGCCAGTACGTCCCGTACGGAATGAAAAAGTAGTCGGCGGCGCCGTACGTTAAACTCTCGCTCGCAATCATTAAGGGGCGGTTGCAGAACGCCTCTTCGGAGGTTTTAAGGATCTCTTTGGCTGTCTCCGCAGACGACGCTACAACGATGTTTTTGTAGCCGATCCTGATATGGATCAAGGGACCATAGCGTAGGGAGAGTTTGTAGAGTGCTTGGTGAAGCACCGAACGGAGATACGGCGCGTGCCCTAGTAAGGGTATTGAGATGGGAGGGCCAGGTGGGAGTTTCATGTTCTGTGATTTTTTGAAGATTGAACGAATAAAAATGGTGGAAATGAGCCACAGGAAGAACAGAACAAGGTAACCTTGTATGTCTATCATGGCTGTGTGGTGTTTAGTTTGTAGGGAAAATCACAGTGTTTGAGGTTAACTATCTACTATTCACACAACTCAACCTTTGCTTTTATAGAGATGCTGCCGCATGAGCAACATCAAAGGTGGTATCGGTGAGAGATATGGTATCAATCAAAAGGAAAATTATGTTTTGACAAGAAATTTTTTGACAAAGTTGACAAAGTTACTATAAATGGAATTAAAATAGATTTTTATTTTACTTTTTAACCAAAATAAAATAATAAAATAATACTTTTTTACTTAAAATGGTAATTTGTCAAAAGTTTGTTAAAAAAAACTTTGTTAAAATTAAAAATACATATAAGAGCAAAGCATATCTTTCCAACCTAAAATTAAAAAAAAAAATGATTCATGGAAAAATTTTGATTTTATCTACATTTATTACACTTTTTACTTATTTATTTCCTTTCTAGAATTAAATATATTTATAATCCTAAATTTTAATGTTAAATTAAAATTTGTATTTGTTTTGAGATTTGATACATTTTACTCACAAAGTGAATGAAAATATTTTTTTTATCTAAGAACGATATTTTAACTATTAAATTTTGACAACTTTCTCTAAAAACGATATTTTAACTATTAAATTTTGACAATTTTCTCTTACAACATGAGATATTATCTTCTAAGTGATTTTGGAATATTGAGAATAAGAAAAACGAAAAATGAAAAATCACTTGAAAAATGACACATAAGATTGTAAAAGAAAGTTGTAAAAATTTAGTAGTCAAAAATTTATTTTCCTTTTTTAACTAAACATGTTTACCTTTTTATATGTTAAACATAATTAACAACTCAAAAGTCACTCTCATATATCTTTTGACACACCAAATATTTTAAACTAGTTTGATTAAGAAAATAATATTTATTTATTTTTAAATATAAATTAAGATGTAACTTTCAAAATTTTACGTGAAAGTTTAAACACTTAAAATATGTAGTTAACCCTCTTTCTATGTGTCTTCTTATCGAATCACATAACCTATAAATCTACCATTTTTATTCAATAATACACCTTTTTAGTGTACACAATCATATTTTAAAATATAAATACATTCATTTCACTGTCCATTTAATAATATTATAATATATATTAAATTGTTAACAAATATTTTCTTCTTTTTCTAAAAGAAATCCTCTTTAATTTGCAAATAATTATACTATTACAGCTATCAATATGATAGAAAAATATTCTCCGTGATGTTACAGCCATCACGATAACATGATTATAGAGAAGATGACTGTTATATAAACATCCAACTTTTCACTCAACCTCCTTCCAACCCAATAAAATATTATTTCTATTTTAAAATATAAAAAAAATTATAATAAATTAACTAAAAAAAGTATAAATATGATTTATTTTTTAATAAATGTTGGAAAGGGGTTAAGGATGGGAGAGGTATTAATACAAAATTTTCCTTTAGAGAAATATAATAAATTATATTAGATAAGTGTAATGTATATATAAATTCGTGTTTACGTACGAGTTGGTGTTTAATGTGTATAGAAAATTCATCTGATCACTTAATGAATAGATTTGTGTAATGTATATTAATAAACTCATATAATTTGTGTATGGAAAGATTTGTCTAATATATATTGTTAAATTCATATAATCAATATATGATTAATTTGTTTTATGTGTATTTCTAAACTCATCTAATCAATACATCAACATACTCATCTAATGTGTTCCTTGATTTGTCTAATAATTTTTCTTATATTCATCTAATCAACGTATGAATGACTTATCTAATATTTTTTTTGTTATATTCGTCTAATCAACGTATGGATAGTCTCGTCTAATGTGTCTTGTTAGACTCATGTAATTTCCATGTTATGTCTAAGTGTATGAAAAGATTTGTTTGATATGTATTGTTAGACTCATCTAATCAATACAGTGACAAACTCGTCTAATATGTATTGCTAGAGTTGTCTAATCAATATATTGATACACTCTTATAACGTGTATTGTTAAACTTGTCTATTCAGTATATATTTAGACTCATATAATCAATGAGTGGACAAACTCGTCTAACATATATAATATAGTCATCTTATTTGTGCATAGATAAACTTATATTGTTAGACTTGTTTAATCGATGAATAGTCATCTAATGTTTTTTTTTCTGTATGTCTAATGTGTTACTAAACTTTTCTAATCAATGAACATCTAATACATATTTATAGACTCATTAGTATATAAATACATCTAATTTTCCACTCAACATCCTTCCAACATCTTTAAAATATTATTTTTATTTTAAAATATAAAAGAATTTATAATAAATGAACTAAAAAGTGTGTAAATGTTATTTTTTATTAAATGTTGGAAAGGGGTAAAGCATGGGAGAGGTATTCTAATATAAAATTTTCCTTTCAGAGAAATGCCTTGAATTTGAGAGACATGCCTGCGCAGGCGAATAAATTATGTGTTTTGCGATCCACGGGGTCTTATTATTTTTTCTATATAAAAATGGTTGCGTGTTCCACGTCCTGCATATTATATTCGCTATAAAACTTTGTTTTTATTTCTTTTTAGATGCTTGCGTATGGGGATGCTGAATTCGCAAGTTTCGATAGTATTCATCCTAAAATGTTTGTGCAAATTAATAGCAATTTATAATGTTATGGAAGAATGTCAAACAGGTTCTTAATTGTACTTAAGTAATGTCAAATGGTTTTTAATAGTATCTAAGTGCAGTATAAAACTCATTATCAAATAATTAAAGACTTTTACTAAACAGTGCCCTGAGGGTACTGTTAAGAATAATTAATATATATTAAATTTTACAAAACTTATAAAGTATATAATTAAATGTGATATTGAATAAAATCTGAATTAATAATTATTAATATAATTTTATGTTATTTAAAAAATAAAACAAACATAAATATTATATATATGTATTTAATATTTTATGTAATGTTAATCAATAAAAATTAAAAAATAATAAAATAATTATTTTTAATGTTATTAAAATTAAATATAATTAAATATAATAAAATTTAAATTAACAGAAAAAAAATAATAGATTCATCTCTAAATATAATATGTCATGATGTAAGATTCTATAAAACTTGACGACGAAGTGGTTTTAATATTTGTTAAATATCAAAATTTTTGTTGTAATTGATTTAATTTTATTGACGGTATATAATAGAAGCCATCGAAAGAACCGTATAAATGTAATTTCTTGTTAAATGAGTTTTTCAATATTAATTTTGCGGCCTTTGATAACATATCTATACTTGTATATAATTCATTTTTTCGTTTTTTCTTTTACATTTTTTTTTTCTATTTTAGTAACTATTATTTTAAATTAAAATAATTATATTTATATTTTTACTCTTTTTTATTGTTTTATAAATTAACATAATTATTTTACCATTTTATCCTTTTAATAATTATTTTTTAATAAGAAATAATTATACAAATTATTTATTTTTATAACTATTTTTAATAAAATCATTTCATAGGTCAATAAATTTTGACTAAAACAAATGGACACACATACGTGTAGTGTGAATATCTAGAGATGGATAATTAAGCTCTGGAAGGTTTAATAAAATAGTACTTGAATATTTTATTGATAAAAAACAAAATTATTAACTTTTGTTTTTATTGTCAAGTTCATTTTATAAAACTTTACTATTATTTTAGAAAACTTTTACCTCTATCTTCTTCTACCTTTTCTTTAAGGTTTAATTATACTTTGATCCTCATTTTGAAGTCAAAATTTCACAATAGTACCCAAATTTTTAAAAGTCTCAAATTGATCATTTTTTTTGTTAAAACATCTCAAGTTTGTCCTTTCTGTTAATTCAAGGTTGACGCTGTTAGAGGGAGTGTCACGTGTCAGTTCCTCAAATTTTTGATTTTATTTTTGAATTGTTTTTTATTTTTGAATTTTTTTAAAAAAATCAAAAAATTGTCACGTGTCAAGCTGATCGTGCCACGTGGCAGTGACAAAGTGATGTCGTAGTGACAGTGACACGTGTCAGTATTATGTCAGGTGTCATTTCCTTAGTCTCAATTTGGTCCCTTTATTTTAATTTTTGTCTCAATTTAGTCCCAATTTTTGTTAAAATTAGAAATTTTGTCCCTCTCCAAATTGAAATCAAATTTAATTTCTATATAAATGTACTCAAATATTTCCATCAAAATTGATATTTCAAGTAAATATTTTTAACCAAATTAAGTTCATTTAATTAATATTTTACATTGAACTTTATTTAAAATTGTTTTGAAGTTGTTAATAGAAAAAAAAATCATAAATTAACTAGTTCATGTAACAGTAAAACACATACAAATTTAAAATTTGAAAATAATTTTAAGTAAAGTTGAATGTGAAACACAATTTTAAATAAATTTAGCTATGTTAAAAATATATAATAAAAATATTAAATTTAATAAAAATATTTGTATAACATTTATATAAAATTAATTTTTGTTTTAATTTGGAGAGGGACGAAATTGAATTATTTTTACAACAATAAGGACTAAATTGAGATAAAAATTAAAATACATGGACTAAATTGAGACAAAAATTAAAATACATGGACTAAATTGAGACTACGAAAATGACACTTGGCATAATACTGACACGTGTCACTGTCACTATCACATCACTCTGTCACTGTCACGTGGCACGATGACAGTTTGACACGTGGTAATTTTTTGATTTTTTTTTAAAAATTCAAAAAAAATAATAAAAAAATTCAAAAAATCGAGGAACTGACATGTGGCACCCCATTTCACGCCGTCTAGTCAGACTTAACAAAAAGGGCAAACTTGAGACATTTTAACAAAAAAAGGGACCAATTTGAAACTTTTAAAAATTTGGGTACCATTTTGAGATTTTGACTCCAAAATGATGACCAAAGGCATAATTAAACCTTTCTTTAAAAAAATAACCCTATTTATGTGTTTTACGATCAAGATTAGCTCTAAACTCACAACAGAGAATCCTACAATTTTACCCGATCATAATTGTAAATAGGTAAGTTTTTTTTTTACCTTTTTGTAGAGTCAAATTGTTTTCTTCTGTTGCATGTGAGTACAATGGATTGCATGTTCCTCAATCATACTCAAATTAATTCTTTGTGTGTGTTGGCTAAAAAGTGTGGTCTATTATTTTCTTTTAAGACAATGATTTTCAAAACTTTTGTGGCATTAGAAGAAAAAAAATCGTTGTCTTTAAGCAATGGCCACGACTGTATATTCCTCGGCTGGAAAATTGTGGCAAAATCGTTGCCTAAACTTAAGGTCACAGTTTTTTTACTTTAGGCAACATTTTTAAGTTGTTGTTTAAACTTAAAAAATGGTGTAGTGACACCCACGCCATTATGTATCCTAGGTGATGGAGGACTTTTCAAGACATATTATTTTCATTAGTCCAACAATCTCCCCTTGATTAAAATAAACACATCTTCATTGTTTATACATGCATTCATACTCCACCATAGAAAGTATACTCACTTGGAATTAAACCATCCCAAGAATTTCCACACAACCTACATCAATGCTAATCAATGACCGTGCATAATCACCACACACCCTACATCAATGTTAACCGATGTTTGTATATAATCACCACACACTTTGCATCAACATTAGCCAATGTTCGTCCATAAACATCATACACCTTGTATCAATGCTAACCAATGTCCTTGTATAATTCCCATACATCCTACACCAATATTAGTCAATGCTCGTGTATAGATTGTAGCTTGATAAACTCATCCTAGGACTCACAATCTTGATGACTAGGAGCTACCACCAGTCACAGTCCTCTACTTTCAAATTTGACTAACCATAGATCGCCATGTCATCTTCATCTTCTCCAAGTTGTCCAAACACACAATCATCATCTTCATACCACACAACCATTATCGGACCTCCACGCAAAGCTTCGTCGAACCTCCTTGCACTTCCATTGGTCCTCAATACAACACTTATTGATGAATCAGAAGCGAACACGAGCCACAAAGCATGGTTGCTACAACCAAGCAAGAGAATGCGCCAATATTTGTTCTCTATCATGCACCACACACACGTCGTTGAAAAAACGAGCTCCATCCAACGATCTGCACCATGCCTATAACTTAAGCCACTGTGAGCTCCACCTAGCACAAATGCCAAATCCACATGAGCCATCATACACATATCTGAAACGAAATTGCACCATTATCGGAGCAGATCACGAGTCATTGTAGGCCCACCCTTCAACACTCATAGGTGCTCTACGCATATCACCTTGCCACAAAACGTGAGCCTAGATTGCTTGAAAATGCAAACGAGAAGATTGATACTTACCAAAGCTCTCATTGTCACCGTTCGAACTTCATGCAATAAGAGGACCTTGTTTGAGAAGGGCATTTACATCTCACCAAAGACCTTTGAGCTTCACTTCGTGGAGGAGATCTAAAATAGCATGCACTCGTCAAAACTGATAGCGCTTCACCCCACATATCGACCACCAACCTTACCAGAGCACTATATCGCACCACTCACTAGATCTCGTCACCCAACAGGAACTACCACTGTAACGTCCCTATTGAAAATTACTTAATTAAATAAATAAATAATGATTGAAAATCAAACGTCATGATTTTATTGTTCCCAATCGCGAGAAAAATTTCAAATATTCTTCAACACGCCATAATTTAAATAAAACTAGAGTAATAATGTTGTTACAAGTTCCAAAATCCGACAAAATAGTAAAAGCATAATAAAATTCCTAGCTCAAGAGCCCCAAGCTAGCCCCTTCTCCGTTGCTATGCATCAACAACATCACCTGGAATATCATCTGCTCTCGTGTGATAAGTCACATGATCATCGCCAAACACAAACAGAAAGGGTGAGCTCATAAATAATGAACACATAAGTTAATAATATCAAAATACACCCAACTATTTTATTCTAGTTAGTTCTTGGCCAAGACCTTAATACCTCAAGGATTTTCAACCTTCCATTCACACAAATAATTGACCATGGATTCAGGATATATGACGCTCCCACGAACCTGCCCGCTCGTGGTCCTGTCTCTATGAACCTCCCTACTCGTAGTCCTGCCTCTACGAACCTCCTCGCTCGTAGTCCAACACACGTGATCCAACAGGTACGAACCTCCCTGCTCGCAATATCTCTCAAGTGTGAGCACGGAACATAAGAACCTTCCCGCTCGTATCCCCACACGAGAGTATCAGGATATGAACATCCCCGCTCATATCATCACGTGTTCACCACCATCCATGAACCTACCCGCTCATGGCACAACATCTCCTGATCCAAGTTTTGCATCACTGCGTACAAACGACATATGTAACCCATTACCTATAGCGTTATCGCCTAGCGCTGCCTAAGCGTCGCTATGCAAAAATACTGCACAAACCGCCTGGAAGGACACCATCGTCGCCAGCCGCCAAGCCCACTCCAAACCCATTGTTTTAGAGTTTATTGCCTGGCAGATCACACCTTGCTGCCATGTGCCACGCGTTGCAAGAACATCCCTGCTAGTCCTATCGCCTGGCGGACACTCGAAGGCTGCCAGGCGCTACACCAGTAGTGACATTCTGCTGGTTTTTAGCACCCAAACAGATTATCCTACACTCTCAAAATACCTCCAAAGGTATTAACCCATTGTATGGTTCAAGTGCCTATCATTCATAATTGACAATCCCCGTATTCAAGACCTATGATTTTACCAAGTACTTTATCATTGCATAATAGCTCCATCAAGCTTATGAAACGTACCACCAATCCAGTACCTTAAAATTAGACCACCTGCTACTTCCCTTACTGAAATGATGCTAAGCCTTCCCTTCAATATCTTCAACTCCAAATTACAAAAAAAATTATGATTGATACCTTACCCTACTAGATTGTAAGTATCCAAAAGTTATAAATCTATATCCAACAGAAACTCCATCTTTTCCAGCACCTCCAATCTGAGTGACCATTACCATTATCCTTTATTATGTTCTCAATGTCATGTCCATACCAACTCTCACATGTTAATACTATAAACACACCTTCATAATCTTTTCAACATAGCATTCCAACTTATCACGGCTTAAGTTTAATATTCTCGTCCACCTAAATTTATCACAATGACCCATACACAACTCACGACCCCTGCACCATCAGAACACTAAGTTGGAAAGCTTCTAGCTATCACCTCGTGGCAGATTATGCGCTGCCAGGCGACGTAACAGATTCTGGGAATTTCCCAGTTTTTCCCTCTGTGCAAAAAATCCCTACACTTCCCTAACCCCATCTCGCCATACCACTAGGTTGAATTCTTATGCACATCCAGAAAATAAAACTGCAAATTTATGGATACGAATAATTAACAATCAGACGCTACAAATCAATTCCTAATTAACCTTGCTCCATCCCTAGCATAATCCCATGACTACGCCCACACCCTTGCTACAAAGCTTTATCATCTAATTCAATTATTTAATTTGCATTAGTAAACATCAAACACAGTATACACCAACCAATTCCAGAAGTCGCAATGACTCCTGCACCAAAGCATCGCAAAACAATATAGAACAGCGTCGCACCGCCTTGCGGTAGTTCATCGTCGCCAGGCGGTTCATAGCAGAACCTATAAACTGTGTCAAATTTGATGTGTCGCCTAGCGGCACATTCATGCCTGCCAGACGATTTTTGGGCGAAAACCCACAATTTGCGAAAAACAGCATAAACAAGGGAAAAAATTCATGCAATTATATCATGGCAAGGCTCAACATTATATATACGAATCAAAACATATAGAAGCAGCTCCCCTCACCTGGAATTCTTTGATCCAAAAGGATTCCTTAGTCCTTCTTCTTCCACTCTTTAGTTCACCCTAGCTTTTCTTCCTTGTCACGTGCAAAACCAATTCCTCACTCACTCACAATTTCTTCTGCTCAATGACTATTCCAGAACCCTCATAACCAACCTTTTTCCAACTTTAATTTGTGTGCTTAGTACAAAAACGAAATTATTAAGAATGTGAGTTAATGAGCATCAATTCTCATTAACATGGTGGTTTCTCAACCCTTTTGATTTCTCCCACTGACGGCTAGGGTTTTCTGACCCTTCCCATCCATAAAAAAATAATTTTAACAAAAAGGAACCTTATTTCTCGTAAGTCCACATTATCACTACTCACGATCAAACATAACATTAAAATAATACACTTATTGAAATAGCATACAATTAGTGTACATAGTACTTGAACTCAAATCCTCTCAACACAATCAAGTACTCTCAACCATTTGAGCTAGTACTTTTCCACATCATAACAATCCACATTAAATGTCATAAAGGCTCCTACTACCCGCGTTTATTAAATAATTATTTAAATTCCTCGGGTCTTACAACCACCGCTCCTCCATGTGTAGATCCATGAACTCAGCTACCGTTGGACCTCCAAGTGCACACCATGCAAGCTTAGATTTGCAAGCTACACTGCACGAACAATCGAACTTGATTTGTAAATCGTATAGCACTTCCTCCACATATTTACCGCAAATCGCAACTCACACAGATTGGATCTTCACTCTGGATCACTCACTAAGGCATGTGAATACCAATCGTGACCTCCTCTGCATATCTAGGAGCACCCTCGTCAGAAAATGTGAGTTTCACTACATATCTAGCGTGATTCACCATCCTATCACCTCCAAGAACCCGACTACAAATTCACCGCACCAAAAATCGTTGATGCTGATCCTTCCATTAAATTTCTCATATTGTAAATTCAACAAGCAAGTAAGATTCTCCAACAACATGAAATTAATCTTTTCTAATGTGAAAGATCAGACTAAGATGCAACACAAAGCATGCTAAGAAAGACCCTACCAAACCATAAACTCCGATACCACATGTTAGGAAAAAACGTATCATCAACGAAGAACATTATCGTCTTTACCCTCAATAATCACCCTACTAAAAGATAAATAAGGTCACACAAGGAACACAAGAATATAACGTGGAAACTCTAAAACCAGAGAAAAATCACAATCATTGTTTAATGACAACCAAAGAATAACACTATCTGAAAGTTTATACAACACATAGACCACTCTCTCATGTCCTTTGATTCTAAATACACTCACACTCTCTAAAACAAGATTTAACCCAAACCTCGTAATGCTCTAGTACAAGAATATAAAAGAAGCCATATACAAAATTAAAGTGTATTTGATTAGAATAATTAAAATTATAAACTTATAATTTATCATATAGTTACTACCACCGCACCATTGTATAGAGTCCAGATTCTCTACTGATTTTTGTATGTTGTCTTTTACTGAACATTAAAAATACATTGTGTTGATATTTTAAATATTTTTTAAATATATTTTAAAACGTTAAAATTAGTGATAATTAGTGTATTATAAAAGTATAATAAAAAAACAATAAAAAAATCCCAACAAAGAATCCAAATTTCCATAGTAGATAATATGACTTTCAAAGACTTATTATTTTTAACCGTCAAACACTAAATACTCTTGAATCTTGTGAACACTTAAATTAATTTAATATTGAGGTATTTTTGGATGTACATTTTTCAAACGCAAAAGTGATGGTGGAAAACTATTTACGTAATAAGTGATTTGATGACTTTAAGTTGTCGTCACTTGATGTGGTAAACAGATTTTGGATGATTGTTTTTAATAGGAAATGATGATAATATTATTCTATGATATAATTTTTAGTTTGTCAAGATCCATTGATGACCTTTATGACTGGTTGCGAATAATTGACGGTAGAAAAATATTGTTTTTCGAACTCCCCTGAAAAATTACAGTCATTTGATTTTTTTTGATAATATATTAAATTTTAAATTAAAAGATAAAATAAATATAATTAAAAATTGATTATTTTAAATTGTAATTGAGTATGTTTTACTTATAACAGTTTCAATATATCACCAGTTCTGCAACTATTTAAATGAAAAGCATCGGACAGAGTTGCATAGCATCGATAAATGTGTTGTAACTTTAAAGGTAAACATCACAGTAACTTAAGACTTAATTATTCATTATTCTTTTTGTCGGAAAGTGTTAAATCAGTTCTGGTTTCAATTTGATCATGACGTTTTTAATTTATTTTTTAAATGTAACTTTAAAGGTAAATATCACATACCCTAGTTTTTCACATACGGTATTAAATTTATTATTAGGTGTCAATTTATCATTTTTTCAATTTAATTTAATTTAATTTAATTTAATTTTTATTTTTTAAATGTATCTTTTCACAATTGTATCACATGTACTTAGAATAATATGATATCAGTATAATATATCAGTGTTACATAGGTAAAATCTGAATTTGATGCATGCATTTATCTTTTAGAATTAATTTAGTTTTAATTTTTATAAAAATTAAACGATATTGCCACTTTTTAAATTGAGAAAATTTTTCTATTTCATAAATTTTATGATATTTTATTAAAATTGATATTATTATTAAATATTTCTAAAAGTAGTTTTAAACTAATTTTAAGATTTATACGAAATATTTAGGACAACTCACATGGATGAATTGATTTGAAGTTAATAATTGAATCTTAAAAAATTATACTATTCTACTTATTAATTTTAATTTATTTATGTATTTTTTTGGTTGCACGATTTGTGTTACGTTTCATACTAGATTTAACCATCACATTCAAACTCTAACTAACATGATTTTAAATAAATTTATATAAATTTTAAAATTAATATAAAATTGTTTCTAAAATTATTTAATAAAAATGTCAATTTTAGTAAAGAAGATCAGCATAAGATTTAAAAAATAAGTTGAGCCTCAATTTAAAGCGAGACAATATTGTTCATTTTTAAAAAAATATTAGGACTAAATTGAATTTAAAAAACAAATGTAGGAACCAAATTGAGACTCTACCCATGCGGCACAATCACATCAAGCTACTACTAGCACGTTACACCGACTTTGTCACGTGACACAAATGTGAAGGGACACGTGTAAAAAAATTCAAGAAAAAAAGACTTAAAAATAAATTAAAAAAGAAGTTAAAAATATTCAACAAAAAAATTACAAATTGATATGTCATACTAACTTGAACATTGTTTGTAAAAAACTACGACAAGGACAAAATTAAATCACTTTTAAAAAAAACATGAAAAAATTGATTTTTTTGTATGTTTGGTAATGCGTACGCAAATCGATTTTGGCCAAATCGATTTCCTCATTGGAGAAGCACATTAACATGAATTTTTTAGTTTAATATGAAGTGAATTTTTTACTTGAAACCAATTATATGTCAATTTGACACCAAACCAAACACATTTGAATCAGATTTAGAAAAGCCAAAACCAATTTGAGACAAAAAAAAACTAAATAATTGAAACTTTTCAACAAAATTAAGGATCGATAGAGTGATTAAGCCATAATTTAATTATAGCAATTCTTCGTAATAATCTACAATAAGATATTTTTCTCCACAAATTTTTATTAATTTTATTTTTTAAATAATTGTCATTTTTTAATTTGACAATTTTTTAAATTTAACTATATTTTAAATTAAAATAAAATTATAAAAATCATTTTTATTTATTTTTATAGTTATAATAATAATAATTTTATTAGTTTTTATTATTATAAATATTATTTTCTCTAATGATAATAATCAAAATAATAATTGAAAATGAATGATTTTTTATAAGAATGACACTGACTTGAACATAGTGTGAAAAAACCTAACGACAAAGACCAAATTAAATCACTTTCAAAAAATCATGACCAAATTGATTTTTTGTATATAAGGTAATGCATTCGCAAATCGATTTTGGCCGAATCAATTTCCTCGATGGAGAAGCACATTGACGTGAATTTTTTATTTGAAACCAATTATATGTCAATATGATACCTTACCCTTACATGCATATGATTTTCTCACTTGAAAAAGTATCGTCATACTTGATTAATCCTCAAAGCTTTCTATCATCTTAGTTGTTTGTACCAAGAGATGAACCTTTTAAGTTCTATCCTCAAGCCTTTCACAAGCTTCCTACACCTACAAGCCTTAAACATTTCTTGCGAGTAACACCTTGTCATATTCTCAAACTGTGCAGCTTACGCATGCACTGACATCTCCTTTGCCCTAGCCTTATGAATTCATCTTCTCTTACCAACTCTACTTTATCTAGAAAACTTACTTTTCAAAAAACCTCCTCTTGAAGCTCACTCAGTCCAAGGTCTCACCTCTGGACTCCAATATCTTCCCTAGCTCATGGAACCAAAGCTTAACTCTCCAACCTAACAAGTAGGTAGCACATAACAACTTCCCATCTTTGAAGCAAAAGAATTACCTCAAAGACCTTCTCCAACTATTGTAAAGGTAAGTAGATCAAATTATCCATGAATATGTGTTCCTCAACTACTATTGAACACTCAACATAACCACAACGACAAACCAAAAACTCAAACTACAACTTTCCCTCTAACAACTAAACTCTTTTATACATACACTTTCAACATCTACGATCTATATAATACACTTTCTACCAATTATCTATTGTCTAATGTTATTATCCCCAAACTTTCAAAATTAAGAAAGGAAAAACATCTTTGATGCAATAATGAGTGTTCACCTTCTACTCCACTAAGATTATTTTCTTAATACTTTCAGTTTCAGAACCATATCTAAAATCTAAACTTAAATACTTATACACACAAAACACGACAAACTCACAACCCTCAGGTCATCCTAAGGACGAACTACTTTGATACAAAAAATGTAATGTCCTAATTTAGTAGGATTCACCCTACTAATTTAAAGCATTTCATAATTGATAAAAAGCATAAACCAACATATAAGTATATAAAATTCATTTACAAATCCTCCATGAGAAACAAAATAAACTTTTGAAAGATAAATAATACTTCATTAACTATGAGGATCTATGCAATAATATATATATATATATATATATATATATATATATATATATATATATATATATATATATATAAACAACCACTAATCTTTCTTGAATACCATTGTAGGCCTAATGCTTTATAACTCTCCCATCAGTACTAGCCTCTACTAACATATAACAGAGGATCATTGCAGATAGACAAACCATAGCAGGCACAAAAGGTAAGGATAAGCTAATGATAATTTAAAACTTTGAAGTTTTAAATAAAAAGAGAATACACTAGAAATTCAGAAAATAACCACATAGCTTATCCATATACCTATAACCATATACATAACCCCCAAAAGATTGGTGTATTAATAGCACCTAGACACCATGCACTTGCCATTGCTCAATCACTTCTACCTCTCAAGAGTTATAATTATAATATGTTCTGGCTTCTTCCAATCTATAAAGCATGACAAAGTAAATTTTATATCTTGCAAGTTCGACCTCTAGACATGAACCTCCCTCGACTCTTACAACTAGTTATTTTCATCTATATGAATCCAATTACTAGTAGAGCTAGAATGATCTCGTTTCGATCCCTATCATCAATATATCCTACATAATACATCACGCGATAGTATTCCCACCCTCGAAATCACTATTTCTTGAATCCATTCAATTCCCATTAAACCAAAGTAAAATTACAACTACTTCAAAGTACATACAACATTCACTTAAAGTTCATACATCACATTCTCATATAATCTTAAATCATCACACCATGTCATACATATGTATCTTACTTCTTATCACATATCATTTAATTCAATTGAAATATTAATCATTCATCATTTAGTTTCTATTAAAGCATAATATTCACTTACAATATTTCTATTAAAGCATAATATTCACTTACAATATTTCTATTAAGTACATCAAAATGGCAAAAAACATTATTCTAACCACATACCTCAAATCAAAGATCCTAATAATCAAGGTGAAGAATCGTGTGTCTAGTACCAACTTTCAAAATTCCTGCTCGATCCATAGTTAACAAAAACGGGAATGCCAATTTTCCTAAGACTGGCCAAGACCTAAAACAAGGTGGCGTTCAGTACCAGATCTCATGGTGCTCCTTGGAGTTGCGCCCAACGACCCCTTGGTGGCACCCAATGCCAACAAGTCAATGAGCTTAGTGACTCTTTTGCGCCCAGTAGTACTAAAGTTCAGCCTAAGGCAATTAGGTTAGTGAAATACTGTGTGATTGGTGCCCAATGACTTTACAGAGCGCCCGACACTATACTACATATTTGAGATTTCTTTTTTAGCTTTAATTGATCAATTTGACTCTTATTGAGCTATTTACCTCTTAATATACATTATAAAAATACACTATAAGATCATAGAAATTCATCATTATAGTTGAAACAACACAATACAAGCACTTCAAGTACATAATTGCAACTGATAGCCTATAATACCAATTTTTAATCCAATACCCTTAAATGTGTCCTTAGTTATTTCTAACTCTAAGATTATATCAACAATTCCAAGAAATTGTATCACCAAAGTGATATATTAGGTTAACATACCTACTAAGCATAGAATTCATCAATCAATCAATACAAATCAATTCCACAAGCACAAACCAATCACACATATCAATTTATCCAAACCAACATCAAGTAGATTAATAGTTTAAAACCATAACAACACAACCCAAATTCATCAATTTTAGAATCAAACAATCATTATAAATAAACTAATCAAACGAAGATTCATTTTGAGCCCTTAAACGCCTCATGCAAGCCTAACACACTTCACATGCAACATATTTCTTAAAAGACCAAAAAGAAAGGCAAAAGATGAATTCCAAACTCTGATTGGGTAGAATTGTAAACCTCAACACTAGAAGTCTACAATATACTCTGATATTCAAATAGACAAAGGATGAAGTCATATATCTAAAAAGAAGGTAGAGAAGAAGTTTAGAAAGAAGTTTAAAGAAATTGTGATTTTTATAAAATGAATTTCTGTTAATAGAAAACATATTTATAATTTCAACCATTTATTATTAAAATATTAGTGTCCTCTTTTAAAAATCACCACCACTTAGACCATTTTCTAGGTTCCCATACTCTAAATCTATCCAAAATTTATATTGTATATTTAATATGATTAAAATGCTAGAGTTATCTAAGTGGATATACATTTTATGCTACACTGTTGAGGGTAAATCATCCAAATTTAGTTACATCCTATAATTATATTAATTAAGTTTGATTTATGTAATTAAAAATTTTATTTGTTGAAATTTGATTGGATGATCTTTAAAAAAATTAACCAATTTATTTTTTATTAAATAATCTTAACATATTATAATTAATTTTAATTAGTATAAGTCTGGTTAAAGGTATTCTAGATATTTTGGGTTTAAGATTTTAATAGAATCATATCTTGTAACAAAGTACTGAAAAAAAAAACTATAAATTCTTTCTAGGTTTTCTACTCCAAAATGCTATATTTTCTAATTCTTCTATCAAACAATTACATTTTGAGTTCTAGCGGACTTCAATAATTTCATATTGAACTTCAACTAATTATATCGTACAAAAATAACATTTTTCAATATTTAATAAAGATCTGTATATTTTCTAAATTATAACGAGTGGCAAATTTCTGTAATTTACTGTTTCTGGTGATTTTATTCTTGGCAATGTTCATACACTTATCTAATAAACAGTAAAATTACACAGAAATCAATATTCTATTTAGAGATGAAAAATAAACCTGTTCTTATGAGTATTGTCTGAACTCATCCTCATTTTGATGGAGAATTTCCGTATTGACTGGGTATATAGGTATGGGTATGGAGAATTTCCGACTTTTTCAATTGAGTATATGAGGATGAGTATGAGGATGTACATATCCCTGCCATATCTTCATCCTTGTTTAAATTATTAAAATATTCACACTTAATTAAGTAACCATATATATATATATATATATATATATATATATATATATATATTTTCTTTTTTTTTTTTCTCCTAATTATTTGATTTGTCATGAAATTATTCGCATCTTCAATATATTTTTCATCTTATCATAACTTTTATGTAATTATGTTAAAATGATGTATGTCAATTAAAAAAAAAATTATGTCTCACATTTGAATATTTCTATTATTTTTTAATATTTTTATTTATTGTATATTTTTCTTTCACATGAGAATGTTTAATACTTTCAATTTAAGTGTTTAATAGCATAAATGTAAGGCCCGTTAATATTATTCCTTATCTTCCTGCCCTAAACTAAACGGTTGCCCTTGTAAGTGGGCCTAAGGGCTGGCCCAGTAGATAAAACCTTTCTTAGTTGCCCTAAGTCACATTTTTCCTTTCATTTTCAGAGAACCTAAACTGCAGCCGTCAACCCCCTCCGCTAGGGTTTTGCTTCCACTGTCACGTTGAGCTAAGAGAACTTGTGCTCCATGTAAGTATCTTTTCTAGCCGTACTGATTTCCTTTTTACCATCTTTTCGTGATTTCGGTTAAAAGCCTATGTTAACGTCATTTGTCTGGTTCAGTCCCACCCCTATTTCAGCCCATAGTTCATCCTTAGAGCTGTTGCGCTCGTGGTCGTGCCGTCGGGGTCTTAGCTAAACTTTTCTAGGTACGGGGAAGTTAGAGTTTTCGAGTCTTGAATGATTTTCTGACTAGTTTTGATGTTTGTTGGGTATTGCATGAACTGTATGTCTGTGATGAATGTGTGAACGATCTTGGACTGTTGCTTGGGTGTGGATAGGGATGTCAACGGGGCGGGTAGGGTACGGGTAGTAGTTCCCCCGTACCCTACCCGCTGGATAAATATTCGTCCCGTACCCGTACCCATATCCGTCGGATATCCGTTATGCGGGTACCCGCCTATTTTTTTCATATCCGCGTGTATTTACAAAAATATTTAAAAAAACAAATATTTAACCATAATTAGTGCTTTGATCAATAAGTCCTCTTTCTCCGATTGTTTCTTGAAAAATAAACAAATAAAAAATCACTAACAATTTATATTGTAGTTTATTTTTGAATGAAATATTAAAGAAATTACTAACTTCATCAATGTTCACCTCTTGCAACATTGTATAAAGTGTCATGTTGTCCAATTTTAATCTAGAAGAGCCTGAAGACATAAGAAGTTCATTAAAAATTCTAACAATCACTTAATTAAAATATCTAAGTAAAAGTGTTAATTTCATTACCTTCCATGTTGGTCCATAACAAGTCTTGGAGACACATCAATGCCTTCACAGTATCTGGAAGTAATCTACTCTGTTGTGGGGTAAGAATCCGACCACCATTATTAAATGAAGACTCATAATGTTTTTTACTAATATATATATATATATAAGGATGTTTTTTTGAATTAAAGTTTAGAGGGTATGAGTATCCACGAGTACGGATACTATGATATTCATACCCGCCCCATTAACATGCGGGTATCAAAAATACTCGTACCCGCGTGTAGTGGGTATCCATTTTTAATATCCATTTCCTATCCGTTACGGGTTTTATCCGCGGATACTCGCGGGTACGAATTTTTTTGACATCCCTAGGTGTGGATGTGTGACTGTTGCAGGAAAGGCAGTGGCGAGATCTGTCAATCTCGCCCAGGCTAGAGTAACTCGCCCAGGCGAGACCTGTAGGAGCAACCAGGGTTTCGCGAACCCTCGCCCAAGCGGAGGACTCTGGTTTTGAGCGAGGCCAGTCTCGCTTAGGCGAGAGCCATTCACCTAAGTGAGGAGGAGTGAAGGCCTGGAACGCTGTTGCGGTCTAGCCCAGGCGAGGGACACCACTGTTGGGCGAGAGGTTGTCTCGCCCGGGCGAGCCAAGACTCGCCTAAGCGAGCCTGCGAGGAAATCCCAGCATTAGTCGCAATCTCACCTAAGCGAGGGTCTATCACCTAAGCGAGAATACCCCTCTCACTTGAGCGAGGGCCCTTGGCTTGAGCGAGATATGCTGCAGGTTGGATGACTCTCTTAAATTGGTAATTTGATTGTTGGTTATTATGTGTTTTGTGTGAGGTATGAAGTTTGTGAATTGAAAGGCATGGTATGATCTGTGTTATAAATTGTATAAATGATTATGCATGTTGGGAGGAGATTATATGTGGGAGAAATTGTGAGCTTGGCATGATTTCTACATGAATTGTACATGAGAAGTTGGATACATATGTATGTGTGTGTGGTCACAAACCTGGCATGAGCAACAATGGACCTTGATGGTTGGTAAACCTTTGGTATGGTTTTGGTATGAGGAGAAACTCTTTACTCATGATTGGGAATAACGAGTTGGTAATGATTCAACATATGAGAAATGAGGATTTGGTTATGGATTTTGGTTTGAAATCTTATGTGCAACGTATGTGTAAATTCTTGGCTGTTTATGTATGTTGGTCCGTGTCAGTGCGTAATTCCTTGGGGTCTCTAGGTGAGACTTTCAGAGTTGCGCTTCAGTGGTCGGGACGTAATTCCATGGCCCCTGTTAGTGGGTGTCCATGGTGGTGCCCCATTTGTATAACTAGGTAAGGATTCAAGGTAAGGTTGCATCCTGACACTCTAAGGAGTCAGTTAGTCTCACCTAGAGCGGACTGACTCCTGTGGTGAGAGTAGCAGGAGGCCTGAAATTCATCAAGGGCTAACCTTGTGGTGAGGGAAAATTGATCCATTGTAACATTTGTAACACATAGCTCGGGGGTGAGCAGAGGTATCCACCACAAGTGCAAGCATCCGCCGAATCCGACCAGGTTATACGTATCCGGATGAGTCGAGTCGAGTCGTAGTGTATTGATTGAAAAGTCATAACATGCTTGTTTGTTGTATGGATACTGGGTGGTGAAAATATATTTGACTGTATGATGAAAATGTTGTCGACTCTAGCTTACCCTGTTTGTTGTATGGTTGTATTGTATGTGGTTGTTCTTTTTTGCGATGATCATCAATTTGATTGATGGGAGCAGATGGGCGAGGTTCTCGTGGTCAACAAGGAAATGGTGATTTCGTTGCTTAGCCATCTGGGCTGGATTCTATTTTCGTCATGGTTCTTTAAGGCTATGGCCCATGTATTGTTTTATGCTTTAATACTTTATTCTCATTGTTAGACTTGTATCTGGTTTCCCGTTGGCATCGTGGTGTGCCCAGGTTGTAGGGGTTGTGTTAAGGACCCCAGGACTATGCTATAGTACTATCTTTGTGTGACGTTTCCTTTAAATTCGCTTAATAATTAAATGAGACGTTACAATAAACCTTTCTCAAATTGTTTCTAAGACACACATTTGTTAATTTTTTAATATTTTTATTTGTTGTTTATTTTCATCATGTAGAATACTATTTCGATATATTTTATCTAATTATTTTTTATTTTCTAACTCATTATTAATCATACTGTAACTTTTTCACTATAATTGTATAAATAACTTTTATTTACTGCAATATAAAAAATTAATGTAATTGCCATGAATATTTTTTTATCACCATCCAATATATATTGGAGTTTAAAATGTACAAGATCTATGCCAAAATTTTATTATTATGTTTATTATTTATTCTTTGCGTCATTTTGATCCGGTGATATATTATAATTTTTATTAGTGTATAAAAAAGAGATTCATTAGAATTTAAAAAATTAGAGTAAACAAACATTTAAAATATATTTTAATTTGAATATTTTTTTCCTTTCATATTTTTTTAAAATATTTTTAAATTTTATCAACTAGGTTTCATTAATGTTTGCAGTTTTGAAATTTAATAAATGTTTTGATTCTCATGAAATTTTATATGGTATTCTAATATAAAATGTAAACAATTATAATTTATTTCAAAGTATTTGATATCGAAGAAACAATCATCCTCCTAATATGGAATATTTGATAATATTATGTTTCCTTTACCGTAATTTTTTATTATTTTATAAAAATTAATTAAAATTAATATTGAAGTAGTAAGAAAATGGGTATGGGTATGAGTACAAGATTATACCCATTATCTGGTGGGGATGGGAATGAAATAAAAATTTGATACCTGTTGGATTTGGGTATATGGATGAAGATGAATTTTTTCTACGGGAATGGATATGGGATAGCAAAATCCGTCCCATCCAACTCCCTAATTCCATTTAACTCAATAATATATTCTAAAGAATTTTATATAAGTTTCATTAATAATAAAATATTTTAAATTTACATATTATCACAAAATTAAATTTTATAATTTTAAAGTATTGCACTTAAGAAATTTGATGAATTCCCGATACAAATTCAAAATAACATGTATCAAGAGAGGATTTAATATTAATAAAAATTATTCTTATCTATTTTATGATAATAATATAATAATAATAATTATTATTATTATTATTAGTATTATTATTTTAATATAATAATTGTATGACAGGTTTCTTTTGTAAGAATATCTGTGACCGGTTCGAGATATTTGAACTTAGTTTTACTTTTATTTTATAATAAGCAAATAAAAAAACAACTTTGTATTTAATAAAGTAAATAATTAAAAAATCTTCTAAGACAACTAAACAATTTCTCTACTTAAAAATAATTTTTACAAACATTCTTTTTAACATCACTGTTACAAAAGTTATATGTACTTTAAAGTGTATTGTTCTAATGTTTTCTAATCATTCTTACAAAAAGCATATTTTTTTTTCGGAAAACTGTATTATGTTAATGTAATAAAAACATAAATACAGATGCTAATAATAATAATTGCTGGTTATTTTAAACAATGAAAAATTGTCTTTTTGACAATTTTTTTTTGATAGACAAAATTTTTATAAATAAAATTAAAGTAAATTAATATGTTATTTTTTTTAACTAAAATAAAGTATTAAAGTAAATTTTTTTATCTAAATTGGTAATTTGTCAAAAGTTTGTAAAAATACTTTTTTAACCTATTATTTTTCTTTAATCAATAAATAAATAAAAAATTATAATTAGTACAATTTTACAACGAGAAAGAGATGATTAGTTGGTTGACTAAGTACTTAAGCTTTTATCTATACATAGCAAGTTAGTATCACTTAATATTTTACTATCTTTTTCGATGGTAAAAAATATCAATGCAGTCTTTAACCGAAGCCCGTTTTGGAGTTATAATGAAACAGAAAAAATGTTCGAAAAAGAAAAGTTGAAAATCTTGCTTAAACGTGAAAGAAAGTCCCTATATAAAGGAGGAACAGAAGAAGAATAAGAATGGGTTTTTGAAGTTAAAGGGTTTTGTGGTTATTGCACACTCAAACATATTCATCAAACCAAACATGGCCGATAGGATAAGCGATTTACCTGACGAAGTTCTCTCTCACGTTCTCTCTTTCCTCCCAACCGCCGCCGCCATCGCCACCACCGTCCTCTCCAAGCGCTGGAACGAGCTCTGGCGCTCATGTCCCTCTCTCACCTTCGACGACTCCGATTACTTCACCAACACACGCAGCAAATCCTACTCCCGCTTCGTCCAGTGCGTACACGTGGCAATCCTCTCGCGCGATTGGCATCAGACGGTGCATTCGCTCCGCCTCAGTTGTCGCTCTTCTGCCTGCGACTCCACCAACGTGAGCGTGTGGATCAACACGGTGGTGCAACGAGGGGTTCAGCACCTTGACCTCTGCGTCGGAAAAATGTTCAACTTGCCCAGCGCGGTTCCGACATGCAAAACCCTCGTCGTTCTCAAGCTGGATCACTTCTACATTAAGAAAATCCCCACCGTCGATTTTCCTGTGCTCAAAATTATGCATCTGAGAAACCTAAATTTCTTAGAACACCGGGACTTCGCGGAGCTTGTTCGTGCGAGTCCGAATCTGGAGGAATTGGAAGCCGTCGATTTGGTTATTCTTTTCCGCGCGGCGAAAGGGAGTTTTCAGTATTTGCCCAAGTTGGTTAGGGCAACTGTTCCGAAAATCGATGTTCCGTTGGGAGTTCTTAGCAATGCTCAGTTTCTGCGCCTGGATTGGGTAATGAACACGTGATTAGTGATTTCTCTGTCGTTTGTTGTTCATCAGATTAAATATTTTCTTTCTTTTCTTACAGATGGACGATACAGTGAAAGACATTTATCCGAAACGCGGGGTTACTGTGTTTCGCAATTTGATTCACCTTGAATTTGGCTATGCCAATTCTATTCAAGACTGGGTCGAGGTTTCCCAAATGCTCAAGTGTTCCCCCAGCCTTCAAATTTTTGTCATTGACAAGGTTTCATGAGTTAGGCCTTCAATGATGATTTCTCTTACAGTAATTATAGGTTTAGAGAAACTTTCTATATTTAAGAACCTCTGTCAAAAAAATAACACAAGACTAGATCTTTTTTGTTCATTAAAATTCATTTTGGCTTAATTAGATTTCAAGTATTTAAATTTAGACATAAAATTAGTTTGATTTCTTTTTTTTTGTTAATTGAACCCGTAATCTTAGTTCAACTTAAGAGACTCTCAAAAATATCAGCACATGTTAGATTTTCTCCTATGATTGTTGCAAACATTTTTGTTTTACTGTAAATATTAGTTATTAATATTTTGTCAATGAAAAGAATTGAATTCAAAATATTTCTATCCTGTTGAAGCTCTTAAAAATTAATTTTATAATTTCCAAATGTTAGCAAGTCCAACCAACAATCTCTTTCACCCTTCCGTTCAACTTTTATTACTAACTCAATTTTATAATTTTACGAACATTGATCAAATGATGATCTGAAAATATCTAAAGGGTTGTCATAAAATTTAGTTTTTTTTTTTTTTTTTTTTTTTTTTTGTGATTTCAGATGTATCTTGATCCCTTGCCTCAAGCTAATCGTGAAGGGGCAGATTGGATATGGCCAGTGGGAATTTGGTTAAACCTTAGAAGATGTTGTTTTAAGAATTACAAAGGTTGGAGAGGCGAGTTAGGGTTTGCAGAATATATCATGGGGAATGCAGAACATTTGCAGACCATGTCAATCTGCTGTAACCGTTATGTAAAAGAAGACCAAAAGTTCAAAATGATTAAAGAATTATCGCTCTGCACAAGGCGTTCTGCGACTTGTAGACTTATATTTGAATAGTTTTACACCTCAGAACTTGCAAGAATGCTTCTTAAACTTATCTAATTACCAAAACCTTTTTCTTTGCTCATCAATGTGCTTGCAATTTGAGTTGCAAGTGTTTTCTCTTCATCTTTCATTTTGTAATTACATGTAATTTGTAATTAGTACTCAATTAAGTACAAAATGAGCTTGATTGATTTATCAGTTTTAAGAATTCTGCAAAAACGATCGAGATAAAATAATTGTGACTAAATTGAATCCAATCATTCTTACTCAGGTCGATTAGCTTGCGTTTTAAATTGATTTAGGTTGGGTTAACTCATATACCAATGGTTAGGTTATTTTATAAAATTTTAATTATATTTAACAAATAAAAATAATATATTTTATAATACTATAAAATAATATATAACAATAAAAGATATTGTACTAGTTATCCATTGTAATAAAATCTCAACATAATTCAAAGTGATAGAAATATATACTCATCATGACTCAAGTTTTAAAAATATGGAGTAAAACATAATTTTCCTTCTTTTAAACTAGCTAAGAGGGTTTTGGCGATAGTTAATTGTCTTGGCATTTCTGTAATGAGGTTTCTCTTTTACATGTTCAGGGAATTTAAGCAAATAATTAGGGTTCCTGAGTTGCATGACCCTAAACCTTGGAATTCAGTGTTTCTTAAAACAATTATTTGTTTATATTAACATTATTTGAACCACCAATGGTTTTTCTTTAGTTGTTTTGAAAATGGTTATGTACATAATATTTCTATGTCTATCTTACATATTTCTAAGAAATGGTTAAGCACGTTTTTTCTACTTGCATTGTGATTTTCAATTTAATAAACTGTGTGTTTCCAACTGAAGTAAAATGTCACTACAAAAATAATTATTTTTAGTGGAGGTTATTTTTTATGTTTCTGGGGTTTTAACCCCCACTAATGATTTTACCAGGGGTTCCTCTTAACCCGGAAGAGTCACCGTAGCTAAGAGATTACCAGGGGTTTTTAGCAACCCCTGGTATTAACACAACTTTCTGGAGGTTTATAAAACCTCTGGTAATTGCAGGGGTTTACAGAACCTCTAGTAATGGCGGAGTTTGCAGAACCCCCGGTAATGGCGGAGGTTTATAAAACCTCTGATAATGGCGGAGGTTTACAAAACCCCCAGTAATTGCAGGGGTTTAAAATCGCAATGTTGCCTGCAATTTAGAACCGCATGTTGCTTTCAATATCTTTATGTTTATTACGTTTTTTATAATAAACCTAATACATGTAGATAAAAAGTGAAGTCAAAAGTACCAAGTTTTTTAATGCTTGTGTCTAATTTAAAAATAGCATGTTAATAAAGACTAAGTGTAATTGTGTGATTCTTTTGAATAAAATAGTAAAGAGAAGATGCATAAGAAAAACTTGTTATTTTGAATCTAACAAAAGTAGTTTAAAGAATTAATAAGTTCATACGTGAATTCTATAGATCAATTCCACAAGTCTAATAACCCAACTCCAAAACAAACCTCTTTGTAGTCCTAAATTTAGCTCTAGGAATCATACGCTTGAAGATAAAATAACTAAGTTACACCCCTTTAACAATCCAATCTTAGATGTCCCTACCAATATTACATTTAACAAACAATGCATTGCATGATCCAAATTTTAATTCTTTATCAATACTCTAATTACTCTTGGTGATTCTTCAGAGCAAATAAATTACTAAATTTGAACAAAAACAGAAAACAAACTCAGGAGGAGGGAGGGATAAATTCAACATCATCAAGGAGGTAAGGAATTCAACCTTTCATGTAAATCTTAATAATAATAACAATAGGTAACATGAAAACTATTTCCTTTTATGCTTTAATCAATGATAATTTACAACATGCTACATTTTATGATACAAAAGAATGAAGAAGATTCAACAAACCTCTGAATTATTTGAGAATTATGTAAATTTTTTATATAGATCAGAACACTTCAAAATATCTTATTATTTATATATTTTTTGTAGATAAAGAAAATATGATTTTTGTTCTTAAGGTTCTAAATTTCCTAGAAGAGTATAAATATTAGCTATTTATAACATAGATTGAACTCAAAACAATACCCCATGAAAAAAAGAAAAAATGTTAAAACGGCTTTAAAGTAACAAGTTTAATTTTATTTTTAAAAGAATTTGATTTGCTCTCCTTTCATAAAATCTTTTGCATTATTTTGCACTTAGTTTTGTGTTGATTAAATGATTACTACTATTTTACTTGTAATCACCACACACTGACCATAGACTACCTAAAGATGCCTTATCTAAAGCTGGCATGTTGATCAAAAGTTGATAAAGGATCTTGAAGGTCGAAGATTTTATTTTACATTGTATTTTGATTATGAAACACCACGTATTATTAACTTACAACTTTCATGGTTGAATGAGTGTGAAACATGCATCTAGGAATGATGAATCCTAAAATAAAAATCATATGCATCTTATGCCTCGATTGAAAATTAAGTGTTTTTCAAAAATTCTAAAAAGATTTATAGAACAAACTAATTGATTTTAACTTAACTTAATTGATAATCATTATCGACATAATCAATTATTGTTAGTATCAACTGATTATTTTTCATTAGTCTCAAAACACATATTCCTAGTTAAACAGTTATATTTTTCTTGTAAACCTCTCCATTTTGATTATGATGGCCATCTTCTCATCACCTTCCCGAAAATTCTTTGAAATAAAAGAAAAAAACGAAAGGGACTAATCTTGAACAAGGATCAACCACCTACAGATGCAAAATGGAATAGAATTGAAACTCTAATATTAATTTGTTGGGTATCGAAGAAAGTCAAACAAAATTGATCAATTTAAACACAAATTCTTTTGGTAACCAACACTTTGTTTAATTAATATTAGAGACTAATTCAGTAACCAATTCATAATCCAATTATATTTTTTTATTTATAATAAAAACTATTTTAGGTAACAATAACTTTTAGTTTATAAATTGACATCTAAATTAGTCGTTATAGTGACTAATTAGTTTTTGTCTCTAAAATTGGTTACTGTTTGTACATTTTCTTAGTGCATGTTCAAAACTAAGGTACTATAAATCATAACAAGTCAAATGTAGTAGAGATCATGTTAGCAAAAAGGCAACCAACTTTTGCTACAACATCTAAACTAGAAGATCAACACTCTACTCGCAACAATTTTATTCAAAATGTGTATATATAGGTTTATCATGCATAACCAAATAATAATTATACATAAATTACCAACGTATTATGTGAGTGTGAGTGTCCTTGTCCAAATTTGTTTAAGCACTAGATTATAGAAATGTCTTACAAGACAAACAAGTAAGCACGCATGCATGCACCCACAAGTGTACATTTTTATTATAATTATTATATTAATAATGGTCAAGTATGTTTTTTTCCTTGTACTTAGATGCCAAATTAGAAATCATATTTCTCAAATTTCAAATAAAAATGATCCTTATACTTTAGAAATGATTGGGAAACACCCCCCCATTTTAAACGGTTTTAAATTTGTGATGAGTTGCACTACTAAAAAAATTCATATTTCTTGTCAATTTTGTTTTGAAATTTTTTTCGTAGGAAATACTTACAAATTTTGTTATGAAAAAAAAATTGCAAGAAATTGCTACCAATTTTCTTGCAAAATATTTTGTATAAAACACTTTTCGCAACAAATTTTGTAGGAAATACTTGTAAATTTTATAATTTTGTAGGAAATGATTACCCACGAAGAAATTTCCTAGCAATCAAAATTGACAGAAAAAAGTCTTTTCTTGCAAACTTTTTTAACAAATTTGTAAGAAAAATCTCATGTAATATGAAAATTTCTAGTAGTGTTGGCAAACTATGGAGATGACCTGTACATTTTTATGAGGCGACATGTTATTAAAATGTAAATAACGTGTTATTTGTAATGTGGGTGTTTTGTTTGGGAGACTTTAAATAGGATTGTGTTATTGGTTAGGTCTTTTGTTCATGAAAACTTGGTGTTGTCATTGTTGGTTGTCCGTGTTGACATGTGAAGCCAAGGTGGTATGCTTCTTTGAAGATTTGATGAAGTTCTTTTGAACTATCTTGAAGCCATTACCATCGGAATGAAGCCTACATTGATGAAGGAAAGGAGATTTGATGATATCCATGTTGATCAAGGCTGGAACGTGTGTTCTCCACATAGTTACATCATTAAGAAAGTGTATTTGAAGTTTGTAATTCATATTGTATACCTTGTAGCATTAATTAGATGTATTTGGTCTGAGGTGTGTCTTTTAATCTGTTGAATGGTTTTTCAACAGGTTAAAATGTCTCTTTTAGTCTGTTGAATGATTTTTCAACAGGTTAAAAAGTTGGTTGCAGTAGTTTTTTAATCTGTTGAATGATTATTAATATTTTAAAAATAAAATGTGATAAGTTTAACCTCGTTATTATAAAAGATATAAGATAAAAGTCTAGTTAGTGTGTTTTCGTCTATGATATATTGAAGTATTACACGTCAGTTTTTATGAAGTTCCTACTTAACAACATTGTTGATAGTTAAGAGGAGGAAGAAACATATCTTGATTAAGGAATATGACAATCTTTGAAGCCCAAACACGGACATGAAAACGAACACGAGAATACGGCTAAATTGAAAAAATATAGGATACGAATACATATTTATATATATATATATATATATATATATATATATATATATATATATATATATATATATATATATTCCAATTACAGTTCATAGTCTAAAAAATTGAAGATTAACATTTATATTAAAAACAGTCTACCAATTATACTTCATGATCTAATAAAAATTAAGATAAACAATTATAAAAAAAGTCTAACAAAAGAAAAACGTATGTAAATGTTTAGCTCTCATATTTGTTCATCTTCATGAAAAATACTTCTTCTAATTCCACTTCATCAAGAGATAGGCTAGCAATCTAAAGAATTTTACTGTCTTCTAATGAAAAGTCATCTCCCGCAATATTCCACAATTTAGTTCCTCCTCTTTGTGCTTTGAGGAGTTTCCTAAGAGAAGACGAAGATTACTATGAACAAATACTAAATCTTTCACCCTTTTAGGTGTCATCTTATTTCTTTTCAAAGAATATATAAAAAAGTAGGTACTCCAATTCCTTTCACAACAAGAAGAAGAATAAGGTTGTCCAAGTATCTTAAGAGCTATCTTTTTAAGTGTTGGTGTCTAAGATCCATGAACAATCCACCATGATTTTGCATCCATTTTACTTCTATCCCATACAGAGTCAGCATCTGCAAAATCTTCTCCTTCATATGAAAAGTTTGCAAACTCTATATTTGCTTGTCTTCTTACATCGACATCATTAAAGTACCTCATAAAACATTTTTTCCTTTCATGAGTAAGTTCCACATCTTCATGTAAGGCACGCATTTGTGAATACCATTCATCACTATAATATCTACAATATTAAAAAAACATAAGCATAAATTAACATAATATTATATATTATGCCTTTCTTTCATGTTGGTATATGATCTTTCTCACATTTTCAATCATTAATTCCCAGATTTCATACACTAAATGAAGAGTAGTCATATCCGTATCCATTTTTATGAGAACATCATAAATAGGGGCAGTAAAAGCATGTATATATAGTCAACCTTCATCCACCAATTATCATTCAATAAAGTTTCTTTCACTATTCGTGCAATATCCACGTTATCCTCTTTGTCATCAGACCATTCATTACTAATTACCATCTCTTAAAGTCCTCTTTTCAAACTTTTAAATCTTTTAAGCATGATAATGTTGAAGCAAATTTGGTTGGAGCAACAGAAAGCAACTTCAATGAATTGAAGTTCTTAAACATTGATAATCTCATAGAGTGTCCCATGATGAAGTTTTTAATAAATGTACAACAATTTTGTGAGATCCAAGAAAATTCTTGATAAGATCATTATTTCTTTCTGTATTTTTTGTTGAACAAATATTTTTCAATGCAAGATTCAAGGTGTGCACTACACAAGGAGTCCAATAGATTGAAGAAAATTGTGATTCTATGATTATACTTGTTGTCTTACATATTGTTGCATTGTCACCTATAATTTTTACCACATTTTTTGGTCCAACTTCCATAATTACATCTCTCATGTGTTTAACAATAAAATCGTTATCCTTTATCTCACCATATTCATCTATTGATTTCAAAAACATTGGTCCACTCTCATTGATAGCCATAAAAGTGATAATAGGTCTTCTTTGAAGGTCACTCCCACCATCGCGAACAATTGTTACACCTTTCTGCTTCCATGAATTTCTTATAGGTTGCAAAAGATTTTCTACATGACTTCTTTCTTTCTCAAGTAGAGGACCTCTTAATTTATTATATGATGGTGGTACATATCCACTAAGGTTAGAAGTATTGTAAGCATAACAAAATGCACTCCTATAATAAGGACTTCGTACGAGATGAAATGCTAATCTTGAAGAATAAAACATCCTTGCAATTTCACAATTAAGAGAACCTCTAGCTTGAATGTTGAAAGAAGCCTTTAGAAGATCTTTGAGTTTTTGGTGAACACCACTGCCTGTCTGCTTTCTTTCCTTAGATACATGTCGTAAAAAGACCTTTTTCTTGTTTGAATTTTCTATTTTCAAAGTTGCTTCATTGTTTAATTTTTTAAACTCAACAAGTTTTGACAGATTCACCTTTGGACAAATTCTAACCCTTCTCCCTTAATTATTAAGAGATGAGCTCTCACTCGAATGTAAGATCCATTAAAGTCAAAATCACACAAACTACACTTCATCATATAGTTTCCACCACTGGAAGTTTTTATAGTCTTTGAAATATGTCTCCAAAAAAGGTTTTGTTTCATCTTCTTGTCAATAGCTTGATTAAGCATACTCATCTTAATTTCTTACAATAAAACAAATTGAAAATACAAAATCTACTTAATACTTATAAGTTAAAAATAAAATAAAAGTATATGATTTAAATATCTTTTATATCTAATATATTTATAAAATTAAGTTCAAAATATAAAATTTATATTTTTATGTTTATAATTTAAAAGAAAAGAAAAGAAAATTATGTAATACATATGTATGTATTGAGATCTGAAATTAAAAACCAATAAAATATCAAATTATAATCTAATAATGAATATAAAATATAAGTCATAAAATATAATTATTTATAATAGAATATATTTTTAAAATAATATTAAATCATTGTATTATTTTATATTGTTCGTTTTAATTTTAGTATGATTATTGTAAAAATAAAAAAGAACGTAGTACTTCAAGTAATACCTGTTACATATAGCAGACCTATATAACCTATAAAGTGCAAATATGAGAAATGTGTAACCTATAACCTATTACATGAGCAAATACGTTCATGGATGCAACGAATATGAAAGTATTATTTTACTTAAAAAATTAAATATTAAAAAGTTAAATTATTAGCATTTAATATGATAGATCGAAAATTGATAGATGTAGAGAATATGAAAGTTCTATTTTATTTAAAATGTTAAATATTAAAAAGTTAAATTATTAGTATTTAATATGGTAGAAGGAAAAGAGATGTAAATAATATCTTTTTCTATACACTTCTTTCTTTTGGTATCTACTTCTTTTTTCCTCCCAAAACATTTCTTTTTTCCTATTCTTCTCCTCGAGCTTCTTCCTTCTTCCTTTAAGAGACTTCTTTGCGTTGCTCACCAAACTCAACGTTTCTTCCTTCTTTCTCCAACTGACTTCTTTGCAGTGGTCTTTGATGTGTCGCTCACCAAACTCAACCAACAAAGCATTTTTCTTCTTTGTATCTTTTGTAGGTCTTCTTTAATATTATCTTTTGAGACTTTATAAAGCATGTATACGTCTTCTGTTATAAAAAATGAGATAAAGATATTTAAATAAATATATTTGAAGATTGTTTTGTTCAGTCAGTTCACTAATTTTGAGTTTTGATTTGTTAAGATTTTGAGTTTTGATTATTTTATCGAAAATTTTAAGTTGAGATTATTTGTATATTTATCTTTATTTTAATTTTTAAAATAATTTATTTAAATTTTTTTATTTGGGGTGGACCGTACTATTCTAATGCTTCTCAAAGTTTGATCATGTCTCCTACAACGTCCATGGAGAGGGATGTGTCCGATCGACCCAAAGGTGTCATAGCCACTCCAATTCCGTGTCCACATCCGTACTACATCATAAACAAGGAAACATAGTCACACTGACATGTCGGAACTTCCTAGATGACAGCAAAGGAGAAGCAATTGGAAGAAATAAAATATAAAGAAGGATAGAAAAAAAAATCTAGACCATTAGATTAAAAAGGAAAATATCTTATGGTTCTCAAACCATCTTCCACGGTAGGGGCTTTCCCATAACCCCACTAACCGTGGTGGTCACCTTATTATTTATTATTTTTCAATTATACTTTTTGATGTTTAATTAATTTACATAATGTATTTATTTTGATATAAAAATGAAAAAGGTAAAAAATTAGAATTATTTTATGAGGATTAAAAGTATTTATCGAATTCTGTTTATTTACGTAAAAACATTAAAAGAGAAAAATAAATATGGTGATAGTAGCAATTTTGAACTATTGTACTATATAATTCATTTTAATCTCATAATCAATCTTAATTTAAATTATAATATATATATATATATATATATATATATAATCTTTTATATTTTTTATGTTGTCATTCTAGTCCATTTGAATGTAACAAAACTCAAAAGTTTGCATATTTAATTCCAAAGAAACAAAAGTAATTAATTGCTATCATTGCACGAAAATTCATGCATATAAGGTGAGTCAAAATCAACTTTTGTCTTTGAATCATAGGGAGTAAATTACATAGGAAATAACAAAATATAATAATCTATACATGATTAGGGAAATGGTATATATACACTATTTTATTTTTCTACATCTATGTAATACTTAAATATATATATATATATATATATATTTCTTTAATTAATTTTTCTTAAATTATTAAGTAGGTGTAAAACCAAAAATAGAATATTCATGCATCATTATTACCCACTATATTGTAGTAATAATAACACACCACTTATCTATATTAATATATAGAGACCATACATATTTTATAACCATTTTTTAGAATATATAATTTTACTTAACACTAGTCCCTTTGTTTACATGGCTAATTATGGGTATAATAAAGTTGTGAAGCCTTGTATTATGAAGCACAAAGAGAGAATGATTAGAAGAGGATCATTCCGCAAAGTTGGGAGAGATGTGCTTCCCCATAAAATTCGTTTTTCTATCCAAAACCCAACATTCTCTTCCACACTCTCTTCTTTATCTCTTCCCTTCACACCATGCATCCCAATTTGCAATTTCACTCAACAAACAATACAAGGTCACAAATCACAACACCCATTACAACTACAACAACATTATTGCATTCTTCATCATCACAAAAACAATGACATCGTGAGCCCCTCAACCCACAAATCACCACCACCACCACCACCCTTTTCTAATGAATCCATTATTAATTTTTCATTTCTAATCACTCTATATATCATTCTGTTCCTCTTATTACTCACTGCTTTTCATTTGCAGGAGTAAACTATTCAATTAATTCACAGAAAGCACTGTTTCTACAGAGCTGCAACCTCTCTCCCTCGATTCGCACGGGACCAATCCAAGGTTTTTTCTCTCTCCGTTTTTTTTTCTTCTTTTTTTTTTTTTTCA
>Ga0214545_1000224_pt1 | contig 77720 bp, 46 predicted proteins | sample CNSS4metaG_FD_160064 | JGI IMG/M metagenome (GOLD analysis project Ga0214545, IMG submission 160064) | Root nodule microbial communities from cowpea collected in UCLA plant growth center, Los Angeles, California, USA - CNSS4 | ecosystem: Host-associated > Plants > Roots > Nodule | place: USA...
TTTTTAATGGGATGATGTGGTTCTTTAGGAGCAAAGGTAATTATTATATTTCCATTTCACTTTGTTAACTTGTCACCTATATCATTTTATTGTTTTATTATTTTATTATTTTAAAATTTTGTAATTTATGATTTTTTTTAATTTTAGAAATTTATAATTATATATTTTTATTATTTTAATTCAAAATTTTATGATTAATAAACTATAATTTTATTATTTGAATAAAAATTAAAAATATATCATAATTTTATATTTTATAAAATCATAATTTTATAATTATATAATTTTGAATTAAAATATAAAAATTATAAAAATATAAAAATATTAAATCAAATAATTATAAAAGTATAAATTACATTATAAAATTTTAAAATAATAAAATAATAAAATGACATGTGGCGACAACTGAGAAATGAGCAAGTGGCATTTAAAATATAATTAAGCCTTCATTTTATGAAGTACAACGTTTAATGTCAATAAATATTAAAATATAAAATCAAATATAATAAAGAATAAAAATATCTGTTAATTTTTTTTATATTTTTTTTACATTGTCTCTTGAATTTTTCATATATTATACTAATTTCTCAGTTTCACCTATTTTCTTTCATTTTGTTTTTGAATAAAAAAAAGTTAAAGACAAACTTAATATTTTTACTCTCATTTCTTATATTCTCTTCAATTTTTGAAGAAAAAAGCTCTTTTTTATTTCACTTACCGGTGAATTATTAGTTTATTATAGGTTAGCATTATTTTTGTTATCTCATAAACCTTTGTATGTTCACTTTTTATTAAGATAGAAGAAAAATAATGTATTATGTGTTTTTTCATAACGAGTTTTCAATTGTGACTTCATTATTAGAGTTTTCTTTTATTAGGTATATCTTTGAATTATTATGATAAACTATTTTTAAATTTCAAACTTAAAAAAAAATAGGTCAATTATGAAGAATAAAAAAATTTATATTTATTTTTTAAAAATAATAAAAGGAAAACTATATGCGAAGATGAAAATGAAAACAAATTCAAATTCTTTACACAAACCAGAATATCGTACATATAATATTCCAATTGTTCAATTGAATGAATCATTTCTTAAGGTTAAAAACATTTAAGGTGATGATGAGTGTGGCATTAATTCTTTGGAACAATATTATACATAAAAACATATTCAAATATGAGAATATCTAGTAAGTAAAAAGGATGAAATTAGGAGAGCGTATTCAAAATGGTGTTCATATCAAATACAATTTCAAAATTTTGAATATATTAATTTGACTTCCTCATAATTATTGGTCAAGATTCACTACTGTCTATAATTTTTTTTATTCAAATATCATATTATATTAAATGATAATTCAAATAGTACGACTTAGGACAACACTTAAAAAATTAGTTTCTAGAGAACTTAATTTTATTTTAATTTAATATAAAACGTTTCCCAGCTAACATGAAAGTAGAGATGTGTCAAAGAATGTAAACAATTCAAATTCAAATAAATGCAATGTGTTTGATATGTAAAAAAGATTTAACGTGTAATCAAGTTCAAAAAAATTATATTTATTTATTTTAAAAACCAAAATATATCAAAGTTTTGGAAAAGAATAAATTTCAAATTAAAATTAAAATTTAAGGAATAAAACATATTAAGTAATCTTTGAAAAATTACGGAGTGAGTAGCAGAATGCATGTAAGAATTTGGAGGAGATGCGACAAGTGTTCATCTTTAGTAATCTTCACAAAAACGATGAATGTGTTTTCAACCTCCTTCAACCTCAGTAAATTTAATTTCTTAATAAATGTGAAATGCTATCGTCTTTAATAAATATGTATAGATGATGTTACTAATAATAACAAATTATATATACAGTAAGTGTATATTTGAAAATATTAATTGGGAATTGGAAATTGTAAGTAGAAACTTACAGTCATATACATAAATAATTGGGAATGAAAACAGTAACAATGATCTTACAAAAAGTTAAGATGAAAACATATATATACATATACATTAATAAGAAGAACATCACATTAATCTGCACAACAAAGTAATTTTAATATACATTAGTAATGCATAGCAAAGTGGATAAGCAAAATCCAATGTACTAAAGAGTTGGTTTTGTCATTTTTTACTTTTAGATTATTGATTCTTTTTTATGAATTGTTGTTGAAGATGAATTAGATCGGGTGGTGAATGTTTATATTTTCTTGAAAGTTTGTTCTTTGGCGCATTTTATTCCTAACATTTTAAAATATTGTAAACTTTGTCCTTTAATTATGTATATGTAAATATCAAAAGACATTAACATTTCACTACGGTTTTAAATTATTACTAAATGTACATATTTAAAATTATTTTTAATACATTGACTACTTTATTTATTTTTCTTTATTTCCTCTTTTTGTAATTATCTTCACATTCTTCCCCCAACACCAAACCCAGGACACCATTTACCTTTTGAAATTCGTCTCTCTCTCTCTCTCTCTCTCTCCAAATTGCTGCATTATTATTGAAGTTGGAGGATGAATTCAAGTTAATTATTGTTTACTGAGATTTGTTTTTATACGGTCCAGATTCTCTATTGAAATCATGTGAATTTTCTTATGTTCAACATTAAAGATATATTATATTAATACTTTAAAAAATTGTTAACATATTTTAAATTTTTAAAATCAGTAACTATTAATATATTTTGAAGACACGATAAAAAAAACATGAAAACACAATAAAAAATTCAAATTCATGAACTACAAATCAAAAATTAATAAAAAGTAAACCAATAAAATTAAGTAGGGATGATGTTAATCTTAATGTTTACGAAATTAAGAGAAGCTATTATATAGGATTTGGTTCATTTTGAAAAAATAATAATAATAAAAAATTTTAATAAAAACAAAATGCTGCGATATGATGAGATTTTGTTTAGACTAAAATTAACTGAACTAAAACTGCAATTTAATACGATTATTTTTAAAATTAAATTAATCTTATTATGTATTGTTGCACAATTATTTAATGTAAAGAGTTAGTAAGGAATGAATTTAAACTAAACATTTCCTATTGATTGTTGGAAAATATTATATAGTTATAATCAGAAATTCATAATAAACAATTATGCTGAAAAGTTAACTTTGTATTAATTAATTAAAATGCCGAATAAATAATAAATATAAAAATAAAGTACGATACACATTTTACGGTTTTAGGTAACTTCTATACTGACTAAAATTCATGGTTTGGAAAAAAAAAAATCAAATACAATTTGATGAAGTTTTGTTTTTTACGGTTTATTATTCAGTGGTTTTTAAATTTTTAAATTGAGGTATCTCGAATTTTAACAACCTTTTTATATAGCTTATGTATGAAAGAATGGAAATAGAGCATTCTTATAAATATATATATATATATATATATATATATATATATATATATATATATATATATATATAAAGCGATAGAAAATTATTGGGAGAAAGAAAGAGGTATAAATGAGGTATTAGTATTCTAAGTTTCGTAAAATAATATTATCTTGAAAAATATATATTTTAAAAAATTAAAGTTTATAAAAGTACTCTTATTGAAAAGTAATATTTTAGAAAATATTATTTTACACCTTTAAATTAATTTTTCCCAAATATTATTCCTGAATACTCAAATATTTAGATTTTATTTCATCTTTGATCTTCATTTTGTATTTTATATCTTTTTTAGGTGTTTTTCTTAAGAACATTTCAAAATCAGTCTCATTCGTTATCATTGTTTTAAACTAATAAAATGTTTTGAAATTTTGTATCTTACCACTATTCAATTCCCCTATTTATTTATTTAGTGAAACTCCTTGTTTAAAAATTTAATTATCTTCTAAACAAAATAATTAAATTATTTAGATATATTCTTATATTCACTTAATCACTTATCTCACTTTATTTTATATCTTCTTAATTGATATATATTTCACCGAAAAATCTTATCTCTTAAAAATTATTTTAAATGAAATAAATATTTTACATTAAATATTTATTAAAACTCTTTTATCTTTTAGAAAATCTTCACTGAACCATCTTATCTTTTATCGTAATCTTTTAAATAAAATAAGTCAAATAAATTAAATAAATAAAAATAATTTTATCTTTTACTTACTATATCATCTTATATTCTAAAAAAAAAAATTATACTATGACTCCTATTTAAAATTATATCATCTAATTAATTAGATGATATAATTTTATTCACTCTAGATTTTGATACAACCTCAGTATAAATACATAGAACCGGGTACATGTTCTTTATTCAACATGGCAACTCTAGGAAGAATAAGAGGGTACGACGTTTGGTTGAGAACAGGAGATGATGAAGTGAAGGTCAAAGTGAGTGACATTTTAAGGATTGATGTAACTATTGGTGTTCGATATATACATTCTGTTCATAGCATTGAAACAACCTTATTAAAAGAGTCGATATCCATTAGCTGTCAGAATTTCATCCAAAATAATCAAGATTTCTTAAGGAGCTTCATGTTCGACCCACGCTGCTCTACCTCCTTCAGTCCAGCAAGTATTGATCTTTATCGTTTGTCAGAAGAAATTGTTGATATGAGTATAAATATCATAGAATTTGGATGTGATTCAGAGTATGTAGATTCAAAATGTCAGGAATTACCTTTGAAATTTGACATCACGGTGGAAATACTTCCTCCAGGAGAAACAACAATGATTCCACCATCTAAAGGAGCCATTGATTCCCTCAACACGTTCACACCTTCATCTTCTTTAAGAGAGGGAACTCAGAACTGCAGCATTTGCATGGAAGATTTGTGTTTCAGAGAGAAGTTATTGTCGATGCCTTGTAACCACGTTTTCCATCATCTGTGTATTGTAGAGTGGCTCAAGATTAGTCGCACTTGTCCCTTATGTCGTTATCCTATACCTCATTTGTAATTTCTGAGTTATTTTATTTTCAAAACACAATTTAATACGTATTCGTTTATGTTTTTCATGTCATTGATCGAAACCTTATTGTTGGATTCTCTTATCAAATATCATTATTTTTAATTTATTTATTTTATATATTAAATACTCATCAAAATTTGATGGCCACCTTTTCTCTTTGATCTGCAAAGTAGATTAATCACGTTCATAACCCTAGTTATTATTAGAGAAGGCCAAAACAATTACCCTGGAGTTGTTTCAGTTTACATTTACATATCCTTTCTGAGAAAAAAAAATTATGATAATGCATGGACTTCATTTTATTTTTGAAAGTCTTTCAAATTCGAATTTTTAACCTATCCAAACAATTTTAATTTTTAACTTATTGGTCCAAGATTTGTCAGTTATTATAGTTGTTATTTTGGCAAATGAGACAATCCAGAACTCATTATAATAAAGGTAGCATAACATGCAAAAAATTCAAATAACCACAAAAAACATTTGTGTTTTCATACTAAATTAGTATATTGATTTGTGCGCACAAGTTGTATTTTTTTTTATTTGTATATTAAAATAATAAAGTAGTTAAAATATATTATGTAATGAAATGTCATGAAGATTAGGTTATTGTAAATATTATTATTAAAGTAATGAAGTAGTAAATATAAGTGATGCGATAATCATTTCAGTTGTAAATATAATAGATATAGTACAGTTAATTGATTTTACGAAATAATTATAATAGTCTATGATCTGTGCATATATATACTTTTTTTATTTCAAATCTTTTTAGAATAATCTTATTATAAATTAGAAAATAGAAATTTTTTAAAAGAATAATCTATAATTATATATAAATATATATCAACAACAAAGCAAAAAATAAAGGACAAGTAATTCAGATAAGATCCCGTACTAAATAAAATAAAAATGAGTGTCTAACTATAATAATAATATCATTATAATAATATCATGCAGTAATAAAAAATAATAATAATAATACAACAATTACATGTATAAAGATATACACATTTTTTGTGTCCTCTTACAGTTCTTACAAATTTATCCTCTTAACTATTATTTGTTAAATTTAAATAATTATTCATAATAAAAAATTATTTTACATTATATTTTTAAATATTTAATTATAAAAGTACCTATAAAAATAATTTTAAAGTAATAAAAACACTCAATTACCTACAAAACATCACAAACTTCAGCTCATCCATAATTAAAATAATTTTTAAGTAATAAAAACACTCAATTACCTACAAAACATCACAAACTTCAGCTCATCCAAGTAAGAGAAATACAAAGAAAAAACATATATCACTTAGAGTAGAACAAATATTTTGCAAAAGGAATCGTATTAAAAATATATAGCATATTCAAACTCTTAATCTGATCTTGAACAATTATTTTCAACAAAAATATAGAGAAGGCTTTTTCGAAAAAATCTCTTTAAAAAGTCACAATTTTTTTAACAAATTGAAAATTATTTATTTTTGTAGAGTTTTGAAATAACTGTCTTCAATAATCATTTATTATTAATTATAATTTATTATTATGTTATTTTCGTTATTCAAAAATACTTATATCAATATAATCAATTATTTAAAAAAAAAGATAGTTTATAAGTTTGTTAAACATGATTGAATATTTCTTAAAATAATAAATTATTTGAAAGACTAATTAAATTTAATTTTGATTAGCTTAATACATTACTTTTTAAAATAATTAATTATCTAGAAAGCAAATGTCTTTTTGTGTATTATGGTGTGTAAATATTTCATTTATGAAAGATAAATGCTTAAACCTTGAAAAATCTTGAAAACATGATAATTTGGATATTGATGGATTTGATTTAATTTCAAAATTAAATATCTTAAGGGAAATTCTAGGTTTGAAAAATGATAAACCAATTAACATTCTCAATTGTATAAAAAGAATAAATTCTTTTCCAAATACATATATAACTCACAGAATAATGTTAATAATTCTAGTGTTAGTTGTTTCAGCTGAAAGAAGTTTCTCAAAGTTAAAGATAATAAAAAATTATCTAAGATCGACAATGTCTCAAGAAAGATTAAACAGATTAATTATGACAATTTAATAAATAATTTTGCATAAAAAAAAGTTCAAAAAGTAAATTTTAAATAAAAGGCCTCATGTTTTAAGTTCGCTTTAGATCTCTCAAACCATTGAGCCGTCCCTGGTCAGGTTTAATATCTTTTCCATTTTGACGAATGTTATATTCTCACATCTAATTACAAGTATTCTTGTAGTGATTTTTTCGATATTGAAATATTAGAATTATTGATCAATATATGAAAATGGTTAAAATAAATCATTTGAAATAATGATAGTAATAATATTTATTTTTTGAAGTTCATATAAAAAGTAATATATAGACCAAAACAATTAGGTTTATCTATGTATTTTTCTATTTGATGGTCTTTAGGTCCGTAAATACGTTTTGATGCCTTTTTGTAAGAAATCAACCTGAAATAACTTGCATGATGAAAGTTCAAATCAGGAAAATATCCACATCCCATTGGAGGACTACTAGAATCGTGAGAAGTTGATGTTCTTCCACCCCACCCTACTTTATCTGCGGAATTCATGTTGGAAAACAATTTTGCCAGAAAATAGGTATGTGGATAACAATTATATGAAAAATTTTGATACATAGAAATGAGGTTATTTTTAGGCAAAGGAGGGTGGACCCAGAAGAAATATTTGGTTTAGTCCAGTTGAGCATGTGGTCTTGGTTGAAACACAAGATGCCAAACGTTAATTTCTCTCATAATGGTTGGTGTTTATGCTTCTATTTATGCTTAAAATCTCTATGAACTGGTAATCTTTATGTGCTTCTTATTGCCTTAGGTGACAAAATAGCATTGGTTAAACGAAGACTTAAAGAATGGTTATAAGGGAAGACACATATAGTAAATTTGCAACGATTTACTACGAAGTCAAAGGAAATACAAGAAACATCAAGTCTGGCCACTACGAAAGGCATGCTAAAAACACAAGGTTTTGAGAATAGTTTGGTTATCTTTGTTGTTTATTTAGTGAACTACACACTAGGCTTCTTATGTATTTATGTACCTCTGGTAGGTTTTGTGGGTATTGAATCATGAGCGGGGTTAATTTGTTGAATCATAACCATGCTCATATATCGACTGGTTCACGTGGGAAGTTTGTACTTTTATAAGTTGCTTCTATTTTAGGATCTTTGCACATATTCAGTGGCGGAGGATAATAGTGGCAGGGGGGAAAAGTTTTGATTTTTTTTTTAATTTCTTTTATTATAGATATTAGGTATTTTGATTTTTTTTATTATAGATATTAAATCAAATATTTTATTTCTTTTATAAATATAATAATTAATGTTAATAAATAATAAAATATAAAATTAAACATAATAAAAAATGAAGAATAAAAATATTTATCAAGATATTTTTTATTTATTTTATTTATTATGGTTTGAGTTTCTCACAAATTGTTCTCATATATCATTCTCACATGTTTTTTCTTGTTTTTTAAGAGAGAAAAAATCTATTATTTCTGCTCTTATTTCTCCCCTGTCCTCTTCCAATCTTGTGGGAGAAAAAAAGAAGGTAATTTTTTGGTCTTAGTTGATAGTGAAATATTAGTTTAATAATTTATTTAATGATCCTCTTTTATATTAATTATTTATTTTATGAATATATAAAAGAAAAAATATTGTACTGGGTGTTTTTTTATAACTGAATTTTAATTGTGGTTCTATTATATGTCTTGAGTTTCTCACAAATTGTTCTCATATCTTATTCTCAACCGTTTTCTTTTGTTTTTAAAGAATAAAAAATCTATTATTTTTGCTCTAATGTCTCCTTTGTTCTCTTCCATTCTCGAAGAAGAAGAAGAAAAGAAGGTAATTCTTTGGTCTCAATTTATAGTGAAATATTAGTTTAATAATTTATTTAATGAACATGTTTTATATTAATTTTTTATTTTATGAACATAGAAGAAAAAATATTATACTGTTTATTTTTTTATAACCGAATTTTAATTGTGGTTCCATTATATGTCTTGAGTTTCTCACAAATTGTTCTTACCTATTTTATTTTGTTTTTGAAGATAAAAGATCTATTATTTTTGCTCTCATTTCTGAGCGATTTTCTTCCATTCTCCAAGAAATAAAGAAGAAAGTAATTCTCTATTGTCTCACTTGACAGTAAAATATTAGTTTAATCATTTATTCATTCAGCCTCTTGTATATTAATTTTTTACTTTATGAACATAGAAAAAAAATTTACTGTATGTTTTTTATAACTGGATTTTAAGCGTGATTTGATTATCATTGAATTTTCTGTTGACAATTTTTTAGATATGTGTGATTTCTTTTTTAGTTATTGTTATACTAAATTATGTATTTATTTTTATTTTATCAATGACAATAATTAAATGTATAAAATTTTGATGTATTATTTTGGCTCCCCCAACAATTTTCGTCAAGATCCGCCACTATACATATTATGATGAGGATTAACATGTGCTTCATGTAAAAGGGTTAGAATATCCTATAAGTGCTCTATATATTATATTCATTTATTCTTTACTGATAAAAAAAAACATCTAAGCATGAGACTAGATATTAATATGTGGTTTGAAAGCGATCTGACAACGAGTGAAACAACATATCCAACAAACAACAAATTTCGTTAGAACATGTTCTAACCATATATAACACTGATAACATATTAAGAAATAGAAGTCTAATTCAATCCCATAAGATCGACTTGTAAGATAAGTTGTATATCTACTTATATATTGTAAATTAACTTTATTTCTGGTCAATGCGAGACTTGAACCAATTTTCATAATCGACTCTGGTTGTTCAACGTCCTCCCGACAGTGTCCTCACAAGCATATGTTGTATATCAACTTTTTTGATGTGCACTTCAAACTTTGAGCTTCATACTCGGACTTCATTTGGAAGGATTAGAGCTATTCACAAATGAAAAAAAAAAAAATTGCTTACAAGGATTAAGATAATCCAGTTTCACGAAAGCCTTATGCAATTTTGAAATGTTGAGACAAGAGCTCAAATTATAATTTAAAAAAATGTAAAATTAATGAAAAAACAAATAAGAATGGGTAAAATAGAAACTATGAGAGAAACACTTGTCACATTAATTACCTTTTAGACATACAGTCAAATCATTTACTTGATTATATATTTATTTTCCCTCGAACTAGAATTAGAATTAGGCATGACAAACCATATGAGTATAATTTATTTTGATTTGACTTAATTTGTCAAAAACGAGTTGGAACACCTACCATAATAAAACAATCTAGAATTTGTGAAATGTCGCACTAACATAGTGTTCCTTGCACGGATGGGGTCGCGGTTATTCTTTTGAGCAGATATGCATTGATTTGTAAGAGCAGATTTGCAGGATCTCTTCCATATTTTATCTTCATTGATATATTACAATTTGAGGGTATTATAGTTAATTTTACCCAATTAACCCTGACATTCTCATGTTTGTCTCTTATTGTTCGAAGGTGAGTGGTAGTGTTATTTAATGACAACATGGTGTGGGTGAATTGAACCAGTGGTGGTGGTGTTATTTAATGGTATGCACCGGTGTGAGGGAAGTGAGGCGTGGGTGTGTGAGTGAAGGAGATGGGATGGGGTGTGGTGCTTGTGAAGTTGTGAGGGGTTGTGCACCGATTACATAACTGGTGCAATGATGTGTGTGTGTGGTACAGGTTACGTAATGTGCATTGTGAATAGTGATATTGGTTTGGGTTTATAGTGTTGGGATTCATATATTGCACCAAAACCCCCAATTTATTTATTTTAACATTTTACATAATTTTTATTTTTTTAAATCATATTATTATTTTTTAACTATTTTTATAACATCAAACTACAAAATTATTCTTTTTTTGCACCAAAGATATTTTGGTAACTTTCAAATTCTATTTATTTTCACAATTTATTTTATCTATCACATCAATCAAATCTTTCACTAACTTTCATAATATTTATCTTCAAACACATTCACTTTACCCTCTAAATTCATTATAGAAGACACACATATTCATCACAAAGGAACACAACCTAAATGATAGGTTGGGAGCTAGACTACCGATTATTTTTTAATCTTTTTAATTTTTTAAAACTCTTTATTTTTTATTTTAATATATATATATTCATCTATTCAAATTCATTCATACAAAGGAACACAACCTAAAAGATAGGTTGGGAGTTAGACTACCGATTTTTTTTAATCTTTTCAATTTTTATTTTGATAATGTCGATTTCATTTTGATCAACGTTATATTTTGGTATTTAACTGCAACGTTATTTTTTATTTTTAATATATATATATATATATATATATATATATATATATATTAAAAACATGTATTTAATCTTCTAAGTTATTTTTACTTTAATTTTTAATTAAAGAAAACGTCTCTGAGCACATTAGAATTCATAATGTCGTTTTCATTTTGATCAACGTTATATTTTAATAGTTAACTGCAACCATTCTTATATCATTTTTTTTAATATCCAAATATCAGAACTATTGATCAAAATAAGAGAATCGTAGAATTTAAAATAATTAGAAATAATGAGTATAGTATTTATTTATTTGAGTTTATATCTAAAAGGTTACCGATCAATCACCACAACTACCACCGGGTCCTCCAAATTGAATACTATATTCATGGGATCTATAAACATCACCGTAGTATCTAAGACTAAAACATTCAGGATTGTCCACTTTTTAGGTCCAACGCTTTTTTTGGATGCACTTACGTAAGACATATGCGTGAAAAAACACGAATGATAAAAGTTTGTATCAGAAAAATGTCCGGATCTCATTGAAGGGCTAGAAGAACCTCGAGGAGTTAATGTTCTTCCATCCCATCCTACTTTCTCTGCTGAATTCATGTTGGAGAATAATTTTGCTGGAAAATATCCAATATAAATATTGTTTATATATAGTCACCGGTCTTTGTATATTGGGTCCTGAAAATGTATGTATACAAATTTTTGTCAAGAATAATACCTCATCTTCATGTATTATACAATATTACATGAAAAATGTATGCCAAGAACGTTACCTGACTAATAGAAGTGGAAAAATAATAAATTGGTCCACCATACACAGATGAATTTTGAAAAGATTCACCAAGATAAGCATAACTATTAGTGTGATCAAAACCTGGACATCGACAATGTAGCATCCCGTCTTATGAAAATTGTCTGTCTGTATATATTTTAACATCACATTACATTTTGAAGAAATGAAGCATTCATGTTTCTTTTTTTTTCTTCTTTTACACAAATGTTTCGTAGTTAAAATAAAGTGAGAAATAATATTCATGTGAAGCAAAACTCGAAGTTGATGTTTATGTAAATGTTCGTACCGTCCATGATGCATTAAAATGGGTTCGATTGTCACCGTACAAATCCGAACTCACCTATATTAGAATGTGGGATCAGATAGGTATTGTTTTCTATATCATTAAATAAACACTAATTCAATAATTCTTTTTTTTTTTGAATAATATTTACTAGAAAAAGGATATATAATAATAAAATTAAAACTTACCTGCCATCCAGCACTGATTTTGTTATTACCTCCATTTTGAACCCACACATGAGAAAGTGACATTTGACCCTTACTAACTCTTGGGTTATAAATGCTAGTGGTTCCTTTAACTTCATAATGAGCTTTAGTTGGCGTTCTAGCTCTATATCTTCTGTGACTGTATCTTTAATACAATGAACCCTAGGATTTGCACCACTGCTCACCAAAACCAAAACAAAGATCAATGTCTTCATCATTTTTTCAAGATTGTCAATTACTTTTTGATTCTTATGTTTCTCACTTGTGATAAAATAGTATTTAAACGGAATATTAATGTTTTATATTTATTAATTAGAGAAGTAAAGTTAAATATTTAATATCATTAAGTATTAAATCTATTATAATATTTAATTGTAGAAAAAGAAAATTCTTAAAATCTTTGATAACGATAATCAGTTAGAAACGTTTTAAATATTTAATAGCATTAAATATCATATTTATTATAACATCTAATATATAGTAGAAAAAACAAAATTCTTACAATATTTGCTAGAGATAATATGAAAACCATAAAAATGAGCGGTATCAGAGTCTCATTTGAAATTTGAACTTATTAGTCACCTGCATTCGAGCCCTCCTCGTTTCCCATACTTCTGTCCTTACCATGAGTGCACAATGTCTTATACATGAAGGTGTGGGTTAGTGCCGAGAACCTAAGTGTTAGTTTAAGTTTTATATTGAGTAAAAATGAAAAATTTGAGTACCATATAATTAAAAAGGAATAAAATAAATTGTTTTAAAAAATAATAAAATTAATTAAAAAACTTTCTTTAAATTTTGTTTACTTTCCCCCATTTTCATTTTGTAGCATTATCGATTTTATTTTTCATCCCATAATTTTTTTAATATATTTCACTTTTTTCTAAAAATATTTAAAATAAAAATAAGAATGATTTTTTTTTTCAAAGATAATAAAAATAAAAGTAATTAAAAACTTGTTATAAAATAAAGGTAATAAGAGAGAGAAGAAGAAGAGGAAGAATAGAGGATAAGAGAGTAAGAAGTAACTTCTGTTTGTATGTGTGTCTTATTACTTATAGGACGAGTAATATTTATATATAAATCAAATAGTTAATACAAAATATTTCATAAAGAGTAATCAATCATATCAATATCAATTATATGAGTAATTATATCAAATCAATAGACATTAATTCATAACAAAACTAAAATTATGTTTTTTTTGTTATTTGCTCTTTTAGTGTCTACTCGACCGATTACATTGCACACACTTCATCTTGGAAATACAACAAATTGTAAAACTATTATTTTTTGTGTCTACTCGACTGCTCGCGACACATAACACTCCTATTCAAAATATAAATATAAAAATCATAGAAATGTTTTGGTGTCTTATCGACCACTTCTTCTCAAAAGTACAAAATATAACAAATATTTTTAGTGTCAACCCGGTCACACACGTCACATGACACTTATTTTCAAAAATGTCATAAGATAACTTTCAAAAATTAAATAATTTAATCAAACTTATTACTTATTTTACAAAGAACTACATAACCATGATTTCTTATTTTTAATGAAAATACGTAAGACCAAGGCTAATCATTGTTAGGTCCTTTTCACTCAAAAAATATTTTTGTTCAATATTTTTTTATTTGTGGAGAATGTAAGTATTTAAAATAAACACGTCTCTTTTGCAAATTAAATTAAAGATACCGCCTTTGGGCGGACGCTGTAGGGTACTAATACCTTCCATAAGCGCAACCAACTCCCGGACCCTAAATTTGATTTTCACAGACTTTATTTTATTTTTATGGTTTTCCATAGTTTTATAGTTTTCCAGAACAAACTAAGGTGGCGACTTAAAATCTCATTTTCCAAACCAATTTCTTTTTAGTTTGTCGTCCTGTCACGATTTAGCTTGTGACACCCATAAACTCATTGCCTTAAGGTTTTTAGTCAAGAGTGATATCAATTCCTTATGTGTAGGTTGGACTCATGCTTATTTGTGTTGTATCTCCATGATGATCCTCTCGAAAGATCCAACAGTTAGAGATCTCACATAAACTAGATTTAAGATAAAATTAATATAGAACATACATAAACTAGATTTAAGATAAAATTAATATAGAACATAAATTATTATTTATTTATTTTTCAAGACTAACATTTGTTTCTACATGTTTTCGATAAAACTATTCTAACAACTATTTTCTTCTTTTTTTTATTCATTACTAGATATTTTCTCTTATTTTTTCCATTTATTTCACTCTATTTTTAATAAATATAAATTTATTTTGTATATTAACTTAATAAAATTATAATATCATCACCGACTAATATATATAATATCATATTTATTTAGAAAATGTGTATACACAAACGCGACAACTTGTGTATTTATGCTAGTATTTTATAAAAAAAAATACCTAATTCAATTTATATTAATATAATATATATTACATATAATTTTGAAACCCCCTACAATATAACTAAGCTCTGCCACAATCAATAACAGAATACACCTGATCAATTTTGCTCTTTCTTGATCTTGCCAAACCAAGATCCATGTAATTAATTCCAATCTTAAAAGATCTTGATGAACTCCGGTTATTTCCTTCAATGTGCACCAAGAATGCTTTGTCTTAGTCTTTCCCATAATTCAATTTCTGAATTTCGTGATCACAGAATACTAGCTTTCATGTTCAAATATAGTTGTTATGAGAATTTTAATCGATTCTATTAGTATCCTAATTAGTTAGGTCTTTAATCTTAGATTATTAGCCTACCTGATTAATTGTTCAACTTTTCAGCTACCTTTTAATTTTTTTCACATCATATTGATTTATAATAGATTATGCACAGGTTAAGATGATTATGTATGTGTTTTACTCTGACCTAATTCTAATCTACCTTGGTTTCTACCCTAACCATAGAAAGATATGCATGCCATGGACATCATAAAAAACACAACTCTACCATTCGAACACAAACATACAAATAACACTCCTAGTCCAATACTCTAGGGCAACAAGATCGGGTATGAGTAATATATTTATATTTAGTTTATATTATATTTTATATTTTCTTTTGTAATTTTGTTTAGATTTCATTTTAAAATCTGTAAAAAAATTTAATACTATCGGTATATCTACAAGTTTTTTAAAATCTGTAGATATTTTTTAAATAGGTATCCAACATGGAATGAGACGACAGGTAGCAAATCAAATTTTCTATTGTCAAACACATTTTTTTAGTTTACATTGAAATAAGAACATGTCAAATAGTGCAAACAACTCAAATACTAATGTGAAACATGTTTAACACATTAACAAAATTTAACGTAACTGGGTTAAGAAAACTAAACGAATTCCATTTTCGTTCTTAGAAATTAAAAAATATCAATTTAAGCACCCTACTTCGACCTAACTTGGTTTTATTAGTTATTTTTACTTTCACTTATGTTAGGAGGCTACCTCTTATCTATATAATTATTTTAGTGTTGGATTAGAGTTTACTAGATTAACTCTAATATTTTCTTTATTTTTATCGATACAATATTTCATTAGTTAATTACAATCATTAATGTAGTGAATTTTTTTAATATTAGAGTATTAGAATTGTTGACCAATATGAGAATGGTAAAACAGAAATCATTTGAAATAAATAATAACAATATTTATTTTTGAAGTTCATATCAAAAAGAAAATTAATCAATCACCACAATTACCACCTGGTCCTCCATACAATATAGAATTCTGAAGATTTTCTCGAAGATTATCATAGTAAAAAAGATTATAACAATCAGGTTTATCGACGTATTTTTGTAGTTGGTAGTGTTTAGGTCCATAACTTTTTTTTGACGTATTTCTATAAGCTATTAGCCTAAAATAACTTGCATGATTAAAGTCCAATATAGAAAAATGTCCAGATCCCATCGGAGGACTAAGAGTACCATGAGGAGTTACTGTCCTTCCACCCCATCCTACTTTATTTGCCGTAGTCATGTTCGAGAACAATTCTGCAGGATAATATCCAATATAATGATTTTTCACTCGTAGCCACCAGTTTTTGGTCAATGGATCCTGAAAATGTTTGTACACAAATTTTTGTCAAGAATAATATCTCACATGCATGGAACACACAATATTACATGAAAAATGTATTCCAAGAACATTACCCGAGTAATAGAAGTGAGAAAATCAAAAGTTGGTCCACCATAAGAAGATACAATTGTAAAAGGTTCACCGAGATAAATAGCATCATGAGTCTGAACAAAACCTGGACATACAAGATTGTAACATCCCGTCTTATGGTAATTGTCTCTCTGTAAATGTTTTAACATTACATTAGATTTTGAAGAAATGAAATATTCATGTTTCTTTTCTTTTTCTTTTATAGAAATGCTTACTAAGTTAAAAGAAAATGAGAAGTATTCATGTGAAGCAAAACTCGAACTTGGTGTTCATATAAATGTTCATACCGTCCATGATGCATATAAATGGGATTCATAGTCACCGTACAACTCCGGACACACCTATATCAAATTGAGATATTACATAGGTATTGTTTTCTTTATCATCAAATAAACACAAATTAAATAAATTTTTTCCAATAATATTTACTGAAAAAGGTATATAATAATAAAATTAAAATAAAATTAAAACTCACATGCCAACCGAGACTGATTTTGTCGTTAGTTTCTACAGGTCCGTTTTGAACCCATAAATGAGAAAGTGATATTTGACCCTTAGTGACGACCGGTTTATAAACGCTATTTCGTCCTTTAACTCCATAGAATGGACCATATTTTGAAGAAAGAGCTATTTCTGCAAGCTACAAAGTTTAATAGATTTAAATATTAATCATGATGTAATTTACAAAAAATAAAGGATTAAATATGTTTTTATTTTCTTAATTTTTAGTGAAAGTTGAAATTATTTGATCCAATTTAGTTATTCAACTTTAAGACAGGGTGAATTTAGTCCTCTTAACCAAACTTTGTTAAGTTTATTTAGTGTGTTGAATGCGTTTTATGATAGTTTATTGGCTAACATTTAAGTAAAAATGTGTGAAACGGTATAAACAACTCAAATGATATCATGGAACACATTTAAAACATCAAGTAAATTTAATAAAAATCGGTTAAAAGGACGACTAAATCCACACAGCTCTAAAGTTGATGGACTAAATTGGATCAAAGTTTTCAAAATGAATTAATTCTAATTTTCACTAAAAATTAAAGAATAAATACATATGTAACCCAAAAATAAATCATGAAAATTTGAAATTCACTTGGAGGAGAAGACATACGTGAACACCAGGGATACCTTGAACAAAAATACTACTATTTAATAAACTTTGTTGGCGAATGAGATCTTCAATTTTTGTTCTCCGAATAGGAACCGTTCCTTTTGAACATTGATTTCCATCATGTCCAAATATGGATCTATTGGGTAAATTATTCGTACTTGATTTTTCGGTTGGCTTTTGAAAACTTGGTTCTCTCTACAATTAAACAAGACAAACATACATTAAAATTAGAAGCAAATGCAATCAAAGAAAAATTGAAAGTTTGATATATTCAAGGAAATAATTACATACCTGTAATTCATGATCCTTTAATAGAGGATGATCAAATGCTGATTGTTTGTTAATATCAATACAATCAACAATATCTCCATACTTTGTCTTCAAAATTTAAAATATAATAAACATAAAAGATTAATAATCTATATAATTATATGATACAGCAATGTATAAAGTAATTTTACTAAAAAAATGTAAAATACATGAATAGTTTTGATAGGAGACTTGTCAACGAGTTTTAGTTGTTCTTCCAATTTCTTATCCCCCTTAAGTGTATCTTGAATACAGTGAACTGTAGGGCTTGCACCACCTATCACTAAACACAAAACAAAGATCAATGTGTTGATCATTTTCTCACAAATGACAATTGCTTTTGGTACCTCCCTTGCAAACTAGAGATAAGAGGAGTATTTAAAACCGAATAGTAATGATTTCCATTTATTGATTAAGTTGATTAGTCAATAACATTAAATATCATTAAGTATTAAATCTATTATAATATTTAATTGTAGAAAAAGAAAATTCTTAAAGTCTTTGATAACGATAATCAGTTAGAAACGTTTTAAATATTTAATAGCATCAAATATCATATTTATTATAACATTTAATATATAGTAGACTTAAATCCATTTATAAGATAATATGAAAACCATAAAAATGAGTGGTTGATAATTCATAGGATTGAGTTAGACTTAAATCCATTTACTTAATATGGTATCAGAGTTTTATTTGAAGAGTCTTATTTGCACTAGCGGTTCTTGATCATAAATTTTGGAGAGAAGTCAAAACAATATACTCAATATTAAGATGTCTTTCGAAGAGATAATATGAAACCTCTCACCTGCGCATGTAATTATTCTCATCTTAAAAAATGAACAAACTCTCTAATTCAACAATTGAAGTTTTAGTATCATCCTTCAAAATAGGTGAAGAATTCAAAATATGTAAAGGAAGGATCTGTCTTGTTTTCATTTTCGTGAATATCTAGTTTTATCATTTTTAAGAAGTGAATCTATTCTTTTATTTTTTATCTATATACCTCTCTTTTTTAAGTTTAATTTTTTTTTGTCAAAATATAATAAAAAATTAAAATTTAGGGGGCCCATGGCAGAATCACTTGTCACATTAATTACCTTCTAGACATGCACCCAAATCATTTACTTGATTATATATTTGTTTTGGCTCACATTAGCTAGAGCTAGAGTTATGCACGATAAGACATATGAGTATTATTTATTTTGATCTGACCCGATTTGTCAAAAATAAGTCGGGACACCTATCGTAATAAAACAAGTTAAAATTTGTGACATGTCCCAAGGATAGGTTGAGTGCCAGCCTACAAAATTTTTTTAATTTTTTAAAATTCTTATTTTTATTTAAAATATATATATATATATATATATTAAAAAATATTTAATTATGTATATTTTTTAAAATTTTAATTAATTAATGTTTTCAATTAAATAAATTAAAATAATTTGTACAATTACATAATAAATTACTTTATTATAATTAATAATTAAAATTTAATTTATAAGAATTTAAAATTTCAATTATAATAGTATCTTATATTTACATCCTTAAAAAATATAATATAAAATTTTTAATCGTTTAATTTATTTTTATTTTAAATTTTAATTGAAAAAAAGAACGTATCTGCGGAGCGCATTAGAATTCATAATGACGTTTTCATTTTGACCAACGTTATATTTTGATAGTTAACTGTAACCATTCTTATAGCATATTTTTTTTCAATATCCAAATATCAGAATTATTGATCAAAATAAGAGAATCATAGAAATTTAAAATCATTAGACATATTGATAATAATAGTACTTATTTCTTTGAAATTTATAACTAAAATGTAACTGATCAATTACTACAACTACCACCAGGTCCTCCAAATTGAATACTATAATCCACAGATTTATGAAGATTACCATAGTAACTAAGACCAAAACACTCAGGATTGTCTATGTACTTTTTTATTTGATGTTTTTTAGGTTCATTGTTTTTTTTGGATATATTCATATAAGACATGCGTATGAAATAACATGAATGAAAAAATTTTCTATCAGGAAAATGTCCATATCCTATCGGAGGACTAGAAGAATCTTGAGGAGTTGATGTTGTTCCACCCCATCCTACTTCATCTGCCGAATTCATGCCGGAGAACAATTCTACCGGAAAATATCCAATATCAACATTGTTTACATATAGCCACCAGTTTTTTGACACTGGGTCCTGAAAATGTATGTATACAGTTTTTTGTCAAGAATAATACCTCACCTTCATGTATTATTCAATATTACATGAAAAAATGTATGACAAGAACGTTACCTGACTAATAGAAGTGGAAAAATGATAAATTGGTCCACCATACACTGATATATTCAGAAAAGGTTCACCAAGATAAGCATAACTATTACTGTGAACAAAACCTGGACATCGAACATTGTAACATCCCGTCTTACGAAAATTGTCTCTCTGCATTTTTTTAACATCAGATTACATTTTGAAGAAATGAAGCATTCATGTTTCTTTTCTTTTTCGTTTTTTACACAAATGTTTCCTTAGTTAAAGTAAAGTGAGAAAATAATATTGATGTGAAGCAAAACTCGAAGTTGATGTTTATATAAATGTTCGTACCGTCCATGATGCATAAAAATGGGTTCGATTGTCACCGTACAAATCCGAATACACCTATATTAGAATGTGGTATCAGATAGGTATTGTTTTCTATATCATTAAATAAACACTAATTGAATAATTCTTTTTTGAATAATATTTACTAGAAAAAGGATATATAATAATAAAATTAAAACTTACCTGCCATCCAGCACTGATTTTGTTTTCACCTCTACTTTGAACCCACACATGAGAAAGTGACATTTGACCCTTACTAACTCTTGGGTTATAAACGCTAGTGGTTCCTTTAACTTCATAATATGGACCAAATTTTGAGGAAACACCCATCTCTGCAACCTGCAAATTCAATAGATTTAAATATCAAATATGACCTAATTTGTAGAAATAAAGAAGGAAAATTTGGAATTCAGTTTAAGGACACAACATACGTGAAGACCAGGAACATCTTTGGTAAAAATACTGCTATTTCGTAGTTGTTTTTCTTGAATAAGATATTCTTTTTTTGTTCTCTGAATAGGAATCGTGCCTTTAGGACATTGGTCTTTATCAAATCCAAATGCGAGTGTACCTAGTAATTTCTTTATACTTGATTTTTCAATTGGTTTTCGATTGCTAGGGTTTTTCTGCAATTAAACAACAAAAGCATATATTGAAACTCTAAGAAGATGCAATCAAAGAAAGATCGAAAGTTAGATGCTATTTAAAGTATACATATATACTTGTAATACATGATCCTTTAATAAAGGATGATCAAAAGCCGGTTGTCTATTGATATCGATGCAGTCAACTGTATCTCCATACTTTGCCTTCAGAGTTTAAAGTATATAACAAACATAAAAAAAAAAATATGAGTCACCATAATCACATTGGATTAACCAAAAGAATGTATCAGGAAATTTTATTAAAAACATATAAATACATGAATAGTTTTAATGGGAGGCTTGTTAATGAGATTTAGTTGGCGTTGTAGCTCTATATCTTCTGTGAGTGTATCTTGAATACAATGAACCCTAGGATTTGCACTACTGCTCGCCAAAACCAAAACAAAGATCAATGTCTTCATCATTTTATCAAGATTGTCAATTACTTTTTGATTCTTATGTTTCACACTAGTGATAAAATAGTATTTAAAACTCAATATTAATGTTTTATATTTATTATTTTGGTTAAATATATTTTTCACCCTTAACTTTGAATAAGAATGGATATTAGTTCTTCTTTATAACTTTAAACTTCTTGTTCTCATATGATAGTATTTGAGTCTTATTACTTAGAGAAGTAAAGTTAAATATTTAATAACATTAAATATTATATTTATTATAACATTTAATAATAGAAAAAACAAAATTCTTAAAGTGTTATAAAGATAATATGTTAGAAACGTTTTAAATATTTAATAGCATTAAATATCATATTATTATAACATTTAATGGTAGAAAAAACAAAAGTCTTAAAGTGTTTGATAAAGATAATATGTTAGAAACGTTTTTCCAATTATCATTATTGTTGTCCATAAAAATTTTCAGAGATGATATATTGTCTCTAGTAATATCTGTCGCAACCGGGATTGGAAGAGACTGGAGAAAACCAAAAATAAGGAGTTATCACCAATATTTAATAAGGAAATATTGAAAAAATTAATAAAAAAAAGTTAGTTTATTAAACCAAATTTTTGAATTCGGGCGTTTGTTACATATATAGGAAAAGCATTAGCATTATACGGCAGCCATCATAAATATGGTTGTCCATAATTAATTGAGAATATTATTCATAATTTTAAAATATTAGTCTCACCCTAAAATAAATAAAAGAATAATTTTTAAACATATATTATTATTTTAAAAAATTAATTGTCATTATTATTGTTATTATTGTGTAAAGTTTGATACAAGAAAAATATTTTCTTTTATTTAGCTGGATTAAAATGGATTCATGTTTTGACGTATCTTTAGGTATAAGGGAGAATTTGAGTATTTGAGTTACACAGTTCTTGCATAGAAATAGTTGTGTATTAATAAATATAAATTTCTGTTATTTATATTTTATTAAAAAAATATGAACAATCACGGCCCAAAAATCATGAAAAGAATTAATAGAGATGTACGTCCAAACCAATTTATTAATTTATTTATGTATTTTTTTTCACTATTGTTATTTTAATTCTTTGAATTTTAAAAATCTTTTGTTTAAGCTAAATATTAAGATGACAAGATATTTAAATTAACTCATTCAATATTTTTAAATATTATTATAATTTTTTATTTAAACAAAAAACCTGATTTTAATTGTTATGAAATATTTAATCAAATTATTATGATTAAATTTTGTACCTTTTCAATTTTAGAACAAAGATTTAGATTATAAGTTGTCACAACCTACAACCTATAAGGCTCTAGAAAATAGCTTAAGAGTAATATTATCTAAAATGAAATATGAATATTTTTTTATTCAAGTTTCATATAAAAAAAATATCACCATCTATGTACACAATTTTTTTCTCCTTTTCTATCTGATTTTATAAAATCTCATAATCTTTTTTTAAGACCAGAAGGATCCTAATGTAGAGCAGAATGATTTTATCTGATCAAAATTTTATTATGAATAATTTTATCTTTATCCATTTTCTTGAGTCAATTTTTAGAGGTTCTACATGCATGGAGATAGTGTGTCTACAGGTTACTCTTTTGGGATCAAGATGGATCTTTGTTTCTTTAATATTATAAGGGTATGTTTAAATCTTTGATTTGAGGTTTTTTTTATTTATAAGTGTTATGTGTCTTATGAGAGTGAGAGTTTTTGGAGTTTAGCTTAAGCCAAAAAAACTTGATCTAGGTAAGGGAAGCGAGTTCAATCTATGAATGTACCATAAGATAGATAATCTGATTGCTTAAGTGACTTGGTTACTAATGTTGAACTTATGCAAGTTTGATATATTTGATTGAAATTTATATGTTTGAATTGAGTGTGGTATGTTAAGTAAGTTCGTAGTCTAATTTTAGGTTGATTCACCCAAATTTTGGTTCAGTTGTATATTATTCTGACTAGATATATCACTTTTGACCTAATAAGGGATGAAGAGAAAAAGTCGATGTAAGCCAATTTGATCAATGGATACAAATCTTAAAGGGGGCAAGCACTTATGTAGACTCGTGAAGTAGGTGTAAAAAATTTTAAGTATGAAAAATTACAAAGGTAAAAATTGTAAAAAATAAAATAATTTGAGTATTTAGGTGAAATGATTTGATATATAAATTCAAAAAAGTTATTTTAATATATATATATATATATATATATAAAAGTTGTAATTAAGTTTATTTACTAATTTGGTTTCAAATTGGAAATGACAAAATTAAATCGTTTTAAAAAATAGGAATACTAAATTGAACCAAAAATTTAAATAGTTGACTAAATTGAAAATAACTATTATCACTGTCACATGTCACGACTGTAAATTGTCATGTGACGCGATGATAACCTAACATGTGACATTTTATATATTTTTAGAAAAAAAAAATAAAAATAAAAAAATTAGAAAAAGATTGAGAATTTCACGGCTTGACACGTATCACGTACGGACAGACACAGTACTCCAACTTAATGGAAAAGACCAAATTGAACATTTTTGAAGGGATTGGAGGACTAAATTGAATCAACAACTAGAGACCAAATAGAACCAAACTAAGAAATTAGGGAACTAAATCAGTAATTAATCTTTATTTTTTGTGTGATTTTGATCAAGTGATGTATTATAAATTTTTTAGTGTACAAAAAAAATTCATTAGAGTGTAAAAAATTGAAGTAAAACATACATTTAAAATATTTTTAATTTAAATATTTATTTTCTTTTTATATTTTTTTAAATATTTTTAGTTTTTATAAACTAATTGAAGGTCAAAAGATGAAAAATTTATCTTAAATATCAATTATTAGTAGTACTTTAATATTTGTTCTTTGTATGATTTTGATGAAGTGATATATTATGTTTTTTTAGTGTACAATAAAAAAAGGATTTCATTAGAGATTAAAAAATTGAAAATAACATACATTTAAAATATTTTTTATTTAAATATTTATATTCCTTTTTTTTTAATAAATATTTTTAAGTTTTATCAACTAGGTAAATTTAGTAAATGTTTTAGTTCTCACAAAATTCTATTTGGTATTTTAATTTGAAATGTATAAAATTATAAATTTTTTCTAAAACTTTGATATTGAAGAAAAAAGAATTCCTTTTAATATTGAATATTTGATAATATTATAATTTATTTATCGTAATTTTTTATTATTTTATAAAAGTTAATTAATAAATATTGAAACAATAAGAGACGGGATTATGAGTACAAGTATATACTCATTACCTGCTGAAGATGAGGGTGAAAAAAAATTGACATTTTAACATGGAGATGAAAATATATTTTTCTTTGAAGATATATATGAGTAGGGATGACAAACCGCTGATATCCGCAGATAAAATTCGTGACGGATAGTTACTACTCGCGGGTAATAAATACTTGCGGGTAGCAGATAGCGGGTATTTTAATACCCGTTTATAAATGGGTCGAGTACGGGTATCATACTATTCGTACCCGCGGGTACCCGTTATCCGTAAAAAAATAAAAATAAAAATAAAAATATATTTTATTAAGTTAAATTTAATTAAAATTAAAATTAACAGTATATTTTATTATGTCAAATTTAATTATAATTATAATTATAATTTAATTTATATTTTATTTTTAAAATTTATATTAAAAAATTTATAAAATATTTTTTTTAAAATATTTGCGGGTATCGGGTATCCACTGGTACCTGTGGGTTTTAAAAATATTCGCGGATATTTGTTAAGCGGATACCTAACGGGTAAACGAGCAAGTAGTGAACGAATTTTTTTTTTGCGGGTCGAGTTACGGGTAGACATTATCCGTGTCCGACCCGACCCGTTGTCATCCCTGTATATGAGACAGTGAAACTCATTCTATCCTCATTTCTATCCATTTGCTATCTCTCTATAGGACAAAGGTTAAATGTAACACTAAGTTAATAAAAATTATTTATTTATAATATATTTGACACTAATTTTTTTTCCCTTAATCATAATACCATTCCCATTTAATGATTATTTTTGAATTATAATTAAATTATGAGTAATATGTTTTTTTCCTAAATTATTATAAAAACAATGTGTATTAATTTTAAATTTGATAAAATGTAGAGATAAATAAATATAAAATTTAATTTAAATATAAAATACAATTTTTAAAAATAATTTGAGAATAAAATACATGTTTAATCCTTCTTTAAATAGATGAATGAATTATACTGTTTAAAATTAAGTTCATGCGTATGCACACCACACGATGAAATGCAGACGAAGAAATAAGTTTTTTTGCAGAATGACCACAAAGGTCATATGAATTCATGGTTTAATTATATAAGCATTCAATAGGTTAACACAAAGGATTACTTATAATATTCTAATTTTGTTTCTTTCAGAGGCAGTCAGTGACCAGATTGGTTTCTTGATCTCAAGAGCTAACTAGTTTAATAGTTGTAGATATAGCCTATTAATGTGGTAATCTAGGGCAGTTTAACAATTGCGTTGTCATTTCGACGGTTATCACAAGCCATTTATTAGTATTTATGATGGTATCTTATATTTTCATTCATAAGTTACGATAATATTATCACATATTCGATATTAAAATAATAAGTTTTTTTTTCAATATCAAATATTTTAAAAAAATTATAATACTATATATTTTAATTGTATACATTTTAAATTAGAGAACCAAATAAATTTCATCAAAACTAAAATATTTATTAAGTTTGCAAACACTAATATGACTTACTTATTAAAAATTAAAAATATTTTAAAAAATCTATAAAAGAAAATCAAATATTCAAATTAAAAAAAATGTTTATTTACTTTAATTTTTTAAATTCTGATGAAGTCTCTTATTTCCTACACTACTAAAAGTTATAAATCATTACTTTATCAAAATCACACAAGAACAAAGTTTAAGCTAATAATAGTATAATTTTAACATAGATATTTAATCTTTTGAACTTCAATATATATTGGATGGTGATAAAAAAAATCCATGACAATTATATTAAATTATTATATTATAGCAAATACAATTTATTTATACAATTACAATGATAAAATTACACGTATGATAATGACTTAGAAAATACAAATAATTATATAAAAAATATCAAAATAGTATTCTACGTGATCAAAATAAACAACAAAATAAAAATATTAAAAAAAATGGTCAAATGTGTATCATAAAAATAATTTGAGAGACCATATAATAAGATGAGAAATAGCTTAGAGATCTAAGAAAACTTTTCAAGTATCAACCTAATCTGTTGATAGGTAACGAAAGATGTTTTAGCGAAATAAAAAAGTTCTTCAAGATGAGACAAAAATTAATAATAATAGAATAAAAATATTTTTTTATATAACCCAGTAAATGAAAAGTTTATGTTATTGAACACTTAAATTGATAGTGTTAAATATTTTCATGTAAAAAAAATATACAATAAATTAAAATATTTAAAAATAGTAGAAATATGCAAATGTGAGATATAAAAGATATTTAATTGTCATACATGATTTGAACATAATTATATAAAAGTTGTGATAAGACTTAAAATATTTTTGGAGATATACGAATGAATTTCATAACAAATTAAATAATTAAAATAAATAAAAAATAAAAAGTGTGTAGTATATATATATATATATATATATATATGATTATTAAATCGACTATGAATATTTTAATAATTTAAATATGGATGAATAATATGACGAGAAACAAATATGTAAATCTTCATGTCATGTTCAATTGAAAAAGTAAGATATTTGTCGATCTCATCCCTAATCAATACAAAAAATTTTCATAAAAACGAGAATGGATTTATTTATCATCCATGACCTTACACATCTCCTATTAGCTCTAAGTCAAAGATGAGAAACGTGCTTGGACTTGGTCAAATGAAAGGAAGATATCTCAAGGAGCAGAGGAAATCTTAAATCATATAATATTTATCTTATATGACTACTCGGTTCCGTAAAAAAACAATAGTAAAATCTGACGACTAAATTAGCTTCTTCTCTCTTTTTTTTTTTCGATTCCCATGACCAAGTCGACATGGTAATAGTGTTGCGTCGGGTATATTTTAGTGTTGCGTTAGAGTTTACAACCATTTTTCCAGCAATTTTTTTAATATTGAAATATTATAAATATTGATGAAAATATGAAAATGGTAGAAAAAGAAATCATCTGAAATAATGATAATTAATAACAATATATATTTATTTTTTAAAGTTCATACTAATCAAGGTCCACAATTACCGCCGGGTCCTCCAAATTGAAGAAAATGATGAAGACTTTCACGAACATCACCGTAGAATCTAAAACCAAAACAAGTAGGTTTATCAATGTATTCTTCTACTTGGTAGTGTTCAGGCCCAGAATTTCTCTTTGATGTATTTCTAAAAGAGATCTCTCTGAAAAAACTTGCATGAGCATAATTCAGATCAGGAAAATGTCCAGATCCCATTGGAGGACTAAGAGAACCCTGAGGAGTTAATGTTCTTCCACCCCACCCTACTTTAGTTGCCAAATTCATGTTGGAGAATAATTTTGCAGGAAAATATCCGATATCATAATTTTTTACATTTATCCACCAGTTTTTGGTCAATGGGTCCTGAAAATATATGTACACAATTTTTTGTCAAGAATAATACCTCACATGCTTGTATGGTACAATTTTACATGAAAAAAGTTATGCCAAGAACATTACCTGATTAATGGCAATGATAAAATCATAAATTTGTCCACCATAAGAAGATGAATGTATAAAAGGTGCACCAAGATAAATTCTACGATGAATCTGAACAAAACCTGGACATTGATAATTGTAGCATCCCGTCTTATAGTAATTGTCATTCTGTACATTTTTTAACATCACATTAGATTCTTAAGAAATGAAACATTCATGTTTTTTGTTTTTTACAATAATGTTTGCTAAGTTAAAATAAAGTGAGAAGTGATATTCATGTGAAGCAAAACTCGAACTTGATGTTGATATAAATGTTCATACCGTCCATGATGCATATAAATGGGTTCGATCATCACCGTACAATCCCGGTGAAACCTATATCAAAATGTGAGATTACACAGGTTTTTTTTTTTTATATATATATATAGATATATAATAAAATAAACATAAATTAAATAATTCTTTTTCAAATAAAATTTACTTGAAAAATGTGTACAATAATAAAATTGAAACTCACTTGCCATCCAAGACTGATTTTGGCATTACCGTCATTTTGAATCCATAGATGAGAAAGAGACATTTGATCCTTACTAACTTTTGGATTATAAATGCTGTTTATTCCTCTAACTCCATAATATGGACCAAATTTTGAAGAAACGGCCATTTCTGCAATCTACAAAGTTAAATAAATTTAAATATTAATCATAATGTAATTTATAGAAAAAAAAAACTTAAAAAATTGAAATTCAATTAGGAGAGACACCATACGTGAAGACCAGGAACTTCTTTGACTAAAATACTACTATTTGATAATATTTTTTCTTGAATAATATCTTTGTTTATTGTTCTTCGAATAGGAACTGTCCCTCTAGGACATTGGTCTTTATCAAGTCCAAAGAGGTGTTTATCTTGTAAATTCTTGATACCTGTTTCTTCAATTGGTTTTCGAAAACTAGGTTTTTTCTGCAATAAAACACCACAAACACATATTAAAACTAGATTTAATTAGTTATATGGTATCTATTTTTGTTTATATATGTATTAGTTTGATATCCGCTTCTACAAATGTATTAATCGAATTCTAACTTTTAAAAAAGTGTCTCAATTAGGTTTTTTTCAGAAAAAAAAATTATTAACGCTATTAACTTTGTTCATTCATGACTTCTACCACTAAATTTTAATGTAAGTATAAAATCTTAATTTTGTAAATCATTTTAAATATCAATACCGTTAATGACGTTAATAATTTTGTTATAAAAAAATCTAATTGAGACATCTTTTTAAAAGGTAGAACTTAATTAATACATTTTCAAAAACGAGTACCAAACTAACACATCTAAATAAAAGTGAATATCATAAGAAAAATATTAGAAAATTGATGTATATATACCTGTAACTTGTGATTCTTTAGTAAAGGATGATGAAACACTAATTGTTTGTTCATATCCATGCAATCAACAATATCTCCATACTTTGTCTACAAAATTTAAAATATAATAAATATAAAAAATTAGTCATATAATAAAATCGGATTCAAACGAAAGAAAGTATAGAACAACTCGTTAGAAGATTATAAAATACATGAATAGTTTTGATAGGATTTAGTTGTCGTTGTATTTCCATTTCTTCTGTGAGTGCATCTTGAACAGAGGAAACTGCAGGGTTTACAGCATTAATCACCAAATACAAAACAAATATAATTGTGTTCATCATTTTTTTAGAATTGCCAATAATTTTCCCGATACACCTTTCACACTAGAGATGAGAAAGTATTTAAAAGCCTTCATCATTACCAATAGCACTTATTTATTTATTATTGGGACAGGGAAAGTCAAATATTCAATAGCATTAAATATTGTATTTAGCGTAGCATTGTTTTTTCCGGTGTCTGACGTCATATGCCAGTTGAAAATAAAGCCTTTATAAATATTTACTAAAAATTATTGAAAAAAATATTTAGTAAAGATTAGTTTATGAAATTAAACATTTCAGTTTGTTGACAAAAAAAATCGTTACAAATATTTATTAAAAAATATTGAAAAAACCATTTTAGTAAAGATTAATTTGTGGAATCAAACATTTAAGTTTGTTGACTATAAAAAGTTGTTATAGAAAACAAAATTTGTTGGAAAATGATATTCTAACAATCAAATCTTGACAACAATATTTACAATTTGATGTGACATCTTTTCGAGAATTGATGTAATTTTATTAACTTAAATGTGTTAACTTGTTTTTGTGGTCAAATGGTATACACAATTCAATCAACAAAACAAAACATCGTGTAAGAGTTAAAAAAAAAAGTTAATATATCTTAGTTAGAAGAACTACATTCATTAATAAGTGAAGGACCAAATTGTAAGTCTATTTGTAAATCAACAAAGTGCTCTAGTGATGGCATCAAAGGGTGAAAAGTTTGTTTAACTTCAAAGTGAATGGTGTTAGTTTATGGACTTTGATTCTAAGTAAAAAAAAAGGGTAATTGAGAAGAAATACTAATAAATGGGAAGTTGTTAACTCTTTGGCAAGTTTACCAAATCGTTGAAGTAGTATTTTGAAAAGTCTGAAAATTGTTTTTCAAGAGATTTGCATGTGTTTAGTTAATTGTCTATATTAACTAATTCAAACTATGAATATAAACATGATTTTCAGAGTTAGTCACATATTTGAATGCTCGTGCTCGAATTTACCAGTAGTCACATATTGGGATGCTCATATTTGGATTTATCGAGTAGTAACATATTCAAACGTTCATACTTGGATTTACTGAGTAGACACATATTTGGATGCTCATGCTTTACATATTCGGATGCTCATGCTCATATTCACAAATTCATCAATAAAATATGTGCAAAAAATATTTTGTGCTTTGACTATATCGTGATAAAATTTGTTTGTAAATCAATAATCAATTTTTTTGGAAATTTGTCAGTAATTCATTTATTTTTACAAATTCGTTGGTAATTGTATTTTTATTTAACGAAATGTGTTATAAATTAATTGGATATGGGTGAGAAGAATATAACAAAAAGAGAACAAGGAGAATGAGGAGGATGAGAAGGAAAACAAAAGAAGAGGAGGAGGTGGCAATGATAGTCATGGAGGAGACGGTGAAAACGACGACAACAATAATAGAGGTTAAGGCGGTGGTGATGGACAAGTTGGAAAAGGAAGAGAACGAAGAGGAAGATGAGTCAAAGGCGAAAATGGTGGTGACAATAGTGGAGGAGGAAGAAAAAGAAAAGAAAGGAAAAAAGAAAGAAGAAGAGAAAAAGAAAAGAAAAAAGAAGTGAAGTAGAGGAAAAATAATATCAAATTGTGATATTTATCAACAAACTTCTACTGATATCCAAAATTCATGGGTCATTATATCCACGAAACCTATAAATTTAGGCCTTGATAATTACTAACAAATTTTTGTATTCATCGATAAAATTTATCAAATAACATTTTATCGACGAATTTTTTAACATCAATAAACTAACAATAATTTTAATTTATTAACAATTGATTACCAAGAAATTCTACAAGTAGTTAACTAAAAAAGATTATAAAAATTTAAATTTATTTATGTTTAATTATTTCTAACAAATTTCCGACTGATTTGGATATTTGAAAATTTCCATGAATTCATCTAATAGTTACATATATTATAAGGGTGGACAAAAAATTCAATTTTTATGATCCAATCCATTTTTTCTATGATCCAATCCATTTAATATCCATTCTATTAAAAATCCAATCCATTTAAAATTCATTTTATTAGATCTGGATATCAATCTAATCTACATTTTATATATTTTATGGATTAGATATTCATTCTCGAAATCTAGATTTTCAAAATAGATAATCCAAAATATCCAATCCACATTTTCACTTAACATTTTTTTGTTAGGTTAGGCTAAAGGTTGAGACAGAGTAGCCCAAATTTAGTCGTATTTGTTTGAGTTGGCGTGACCCTGTACAAAATTTGGCCAAATTAGGCCACATTCTATCAAGTCAGTCCTGATCGAGATTTGACCCAGTTGGTCCTGGACAAAATTTGGAAGTATTCAGCCAAATTTGTCAAATTCTTTGGTGTCAGCCATATGGAAACAAATTTGGATCCACATCCATTATTTGGATCCAAAATGGATGTGGATTAGATTTTCGATAGGGCTGACACCATAAAATTTGGCAGATTTTTTGTCGAGGCCAACGAGGCCAAATTTCACCATGGGATGAACTTGGATGACTTTTGAACGAATTTCGATCGGGGACGACATGACCAAATTTGGGCTAAGGTCGACTCGACAAAATTTCAGTTGAGATTGACTTGACTGGATTCGACAAAATTTCGGCCAGGGCCAATTTTGCCTAATACGACCAAATTTTGGCCAGAGTCGACTTGGCCAAATATGGCCACATTTGGGTCAAGGCTTGATCAGTCAAATTTCGGTCAGGATTGACTCCACTAAATTCGCCGGTCGGAAATTCGTCGGTCGGGACTGACTTGACTGAATATGGCCAATTTTCGATCACAGCCGAATAAGTTGATTATAGTCAAATTTCGTTCGGAACTTAGTCGACTGAATACGGCTAAATATGGCCAAGTGTCGACTTGATCGAATTTTGGTCATGACCAACTCGACTAAATTTGGCCAAATTTAGGTTAAGATCGACTCGCCTAAATATGACCAAATTTCGGTAGCGATCGACTCTGTCAAATACGACCAAATTCAGGCCAGGACCAACTCGGTCAAATTTTGGTCGAGGTCAACACGATCAAATTTTGACCAGAGCCAACTCGACTGAATTCGGCCGAATTTCGGTTGTCGTCGACTTAGTTGAATACAGCCAAATTTCGATCGTGACCGACTCATTTGAATATGGCCAAATTTCACCCTAGGCCGTCTCAGCCAAATACGACCAATTTTTGGTCAAGGTCAGCTCGGCCAAATCTCAACCGGGGTCAACTCGATTAATTCGACCAAATTTTGACTGGAGCCAACTAGGCTGAATACAACCAAATTTTGGTCGCGGTTGTCTCGGTCGAATATGGTCAAATTTTGTCTAGGTCGACTCAGGCCAGTGCAGACAGAATTCAGCCAAATTTTGTATAGGGTCATGCCAACTCAATCAAACACGACTAAATTTGGACTAGTCGGACTCAACTTTTAGCCTAACCTAACCAAAAATATAAACTGAAAATTTGGATTGGATATTTTGGATTATCCATTTTGAAAATATAGATTTAGAGAATGGATATCCAATTCATAAAATATATATTAGATTGATATCCATATCCAATAAAATGGATTTTAAATGAATTGAATTTTTAATAAAATATATATTAAATGGATTAGATCATATGAAAAATAGATTGAGTTATAAAAAATGGATTTTTTGCCCACCCTTGATTAGAATTTTGTGACACATTTCTTCGCATATTGAATGTCAGAACAGAAAACCAATAAAAAAATATTGCCTGCCAACATCTAAAAACTTTTCTAAAATCATGCATATAATGATAGCAGACATCTGAAAAAGCTTCAAATTACTGTTGTTGCATAAGGTTAGTTTTCCTATTTTCGGTAAAATAATGTCATTTCTTTTTCTTCTTTCGATCAATAAGAAGCTATTATCTGAAGAAGGATAAAAAACAAAGAAGAACCTTAGCTATACTGCAACCAGTAAACCAAAGCACCATTATTTTATGAAAGAATCAAGTATTTCAGTGCAATAATGTGAGACGTGAGACGTGCTACGTGGGACGTGGAAGGTGAGACCTGGGCGTGATACGTGGGACGTGAGACGTGAGACAAGAGACGTGAGACATGAGACGTGGAAAGTGGAACGTTAGACGTGAGACGTGAGACATGAAACATGAGATGTGGGTCGTGTGATATGAGACGTGACACGTGGGACATTAGACGTTAGACGTGAGACGTGAGACGTAAAACGTGAAACGTAGAACGTGGGACGTGAGACGTGGGACATGAGACGTGATGAGAGACGTGGAATGTGGGACGTGGAACGTGGAATGTTAGACGTGAGACGTGAAACTTGAAACTTGAGATGTGAAACGTGGGACGTGAGACGTGAGACTTGAGATGTGAGACGTGAGACGTGAGACGTGGGACGTGGGACGTGGGACATGAGACATGAGACATGAGACGTGAGACGTGAGACGTGAGACGTGAGACGTGAGACGTGAAAGACGTGGGACGTGAGACATGGAACGTAGGACGTGAGAGACGTGCGACGTGAGATGTGCGACGTGAGACGTGAGACGTCCGTAAACACTAAACCTTAAAATTTATATTCATAAACTTTAAAGTTTACAATTTAATTGAAAATTTTAGAAGTTTAATAAAAGAATTGTTAATGTATCCATAAATATGTACTAACAAATTTAAATTATACTTTTGTAAAAAAATGTATTAATATATAGAGATTAAATACATATAAAATTGAAAGAATAAAAATATGAGGGTAAAAGTAATAATTAATGTTTATTTAACACATAAAAATAAAAATTATGAGGATAACAACAATAATTTATATTTATTGAACTCTTAAATGAGCGGAAGGAAGCAGAGAATGATCTGAAAAGTTAAACTAAGGATGGGCAAAAAATCTAATTTTCATGATCCAATCCATTTTTGCTATAATCCAATTCATTTAATATTCATTTTATTAAAAATTCAATCCATTTTATTGGATTTGGATATCAATCTGATCTACATTTTATATATTTTATGGATTGTATATCCATACTCTAAATCTAGATTTTCAAAATGGATAATCCAAAATATCCAATCCAAATTTTCAATTTATATTTTTGGTTAGGTTAGGCTATAAGTTGAGACGGACTACTCCAATTTTAATCGTATTTGATTGAGTTGGCGTGACCTTATACAAAATTTGACTGAATTAGGCTAAATTCTGTCAAGTCGGTCCCGATCAAAATTTGGCCCAACTGGTCCTGGACAAAATTTGGAAGTATTCAGTTGAGTCACCCCGACCCAAATTTGACTACATTGGGCTGAGTCGACCTAGACAAAATTTGACTGTATTTAGCCTAGTTGGCTCTAGTGAAAATTCAGTCGAATTCAATCGAGTTGGCCTTGATTGAGATTTGGCTGAGCCGACCTTGACCAAAATTTGGTCGTATTTGGCTGAGACGGCCTAGGGTGAAATTTGGCCGTATTCAAATGAGTCGGTCACGATCGAAATTTGGTTGTATTCAACTGAGTTGGCCACGACCGAAATTCGGCCGAATTCAGTCGAGTCGGCTCCGGTCAAAATTCGGTCGTGTTGGCCTCAACCAAAATTTGACTAAGTTGGTCATGGCCTAAATTTGGTCGTATTCGGCAGAGTCGATCCCTACCGAAATTTGGTCATATTTAGGCGAGTCGGTCCTAACCTAAATTTGGCCAAATTCAGTCGAGTTGGTCATGACCAAAATTCGGTCAAGTCGGCACTTGGCCATATTTAGCTGTATTCGGTCGAGTAAGTCCCGAACGAAATTTGACTATAATCAACTTATTCGGCTGTGATCGAAAATTGGCCATATTCAGTCAAGTCGGTCCCGACCGACGAATTTAGTGGAGTCAACCCTGACCGAAATTTGACTGATCAAGCCCTTACCCAAATGTGGTCATATTTGGCCAAGTCGACACTGGCCAAAATTTGGTCGTATTAGGCAAAATCGGCCCTGGCCGAAATTCAGTGGAATCCAGTCAAGTCTATCTCAACTGAAATTTTGTAGAGTCGACCTTAGCCCAAATTTGGTCATGTTGTCACCGATCGAAATTTGTTCGAAAGTCGTCCAAGTTCATCCCATGCTGAAATTTGGCCTTGTTGGCCCCGACAAAAAATCTATCAAATTCTATGTTGTCAGCCCTATGGACACAAGTTTTAAAAAATTTATGAAAAATGGATTTTGGATTTTGAACTTGATCCAAATATTTAGATTTGGATTTAAACTTGATCTAAATATTTGGATCTGAATTTAAAAAAAAATCCAATCTACTTTTTTTGAAAAAATGGATTTGGATCGAAAATCTAATCCAATTATTTGGATCCAAAATGGATGTGAATTGAATCATTAAAAATTCGATCTATGATCACCCTGATATATTATGCTCAAAAAGTTATGACCACATCAATTTACCAAAAATATTGTATTGGATTAATTGTGATAGGCTGAAACATTTCCACTTCATCACTTGTTTTCTCTCATTCAAATTACAATTATAAATCTTTATAAAACTTTTAAGCTTTATAAACTTCACAAGACTTAATTGTAGAAAAGATACACTTCCATAATATTATTCACAGTACCAAGAAAACAAATAAGTACCAGAAAACACACACTATAGTATTTGTTAATTGCCGAGGTAGATATTTTTGGGGTATTATATTATACATTCTATAACAGAAAATAAACCTTTTATCTAATAAGATTCTTATTCCGTGACGTTGGTGGTATTGCCCCCTCAACATGCAAATTTGGAGATGAATAGTTAAAATTTATTATTAAAAAATAATTAATTAATGAAATGCACATTCCGATTTTGCGGGAATTGAGTAAAGTCGCATTGAAAGGTTTGTTTGTCGTCCGTTAATTTTGTTTGGGCTAACGTTGTTGGCCTTGCAATGTGCCTCTTCCTTCTCCTTGTTCCTCACTCCTCTTCACCAAAGTTTGAATCTTGAATCCTCTAACTAACAATTTATTTTCCCCAGTTTGATTTTTCGTTCCATTCTTTTGCATGGCGTACAAAGTGGATCATGAATACGACTACCTCTTCAAGATCGTGTTGATCGGGGACTCCGGGGTTGGCAAGTCTAACATCCTTTCCAGGTTTACGCGAAACGAGTTCTGCTTGGAATCCAAGTCTACCATTGGGGTTGAATTCGCAACCAGAACATTGCAGGTTCCTTCTTTTACACATACAGTTTTTATTTTTGGATGATGACATTCTTTGATTGATTCAGAAAAACTTTAACGAAAGAATGGTTCTTGCCCATGATACGATCTTTGAAAGTATATTATATTATATGATTCCTCTTACATGTTTGATGATTGGCCTCTGTGAAGAAAAAGAAGGAATTGAATTTCCAATGCTATATACATATATTTCCTTTGCCATCTGCATGAAGAGTTGACTAATCCTTCTTTGGAAACACATGTTTATGCAGGTGGAGGGAAAGACAGTAAAGGCACAAATATGGGACACTGCAGGGCAAGAGAGGTACAGAGCAATCACGAGTGCCTACTATAGAGGGGCTGTTGGTGCCTTGTTGGTGTACGACATAACCAAGAGACAAACATTTGACAATGTGCAGAGGTGGCTCCGTGAACTAAGGGACCATGCAGACTCCAACATTGTTATCATGATGGCTGGAAACAAATCTGACCTGAATCATCTGAGAGCAGTCCCTACTGATGATGCTCAAGGTTTGGCCGAGAAGGAAGGTTTGTCCTTTCTAGAAACTTCAGCATTGGAGGCATCCAATGTGGAGAAGGCATTCCAAACCATTTTGTTTGATATATATCATATCATGAGTAAAAAGGCACTGGCGGCACAACAGGCCAATGCCTCTTCTGGACTTCCCCAAGGAACCACCATAAACGTCTCCAATATGCAAGGTAACACCGCCGCCAGAAGTTGTTGCTCTAACTAGTAATGTAGAAGAAGAGAGGGAAAAGTAAGGGTTTTCAAAAAAATGTTATTCAAAAACACATGAGGAATGAATAGTTGCTGGTTAAATGCTACCTTTTGTCAGGTTTGTTTTTGATTCTGTGTAAGATGTGGGAGGAGGATGATCTATAGTCTTCAACAATCTCGATTGAAAATGAATGTGACGTTTTAACAATTCATGTTCTTTGCTTTGGCGTTTACTGGTTCTTGAAATGCATATATACCATTAGGAGTTAGGATCTTAGGTTTAGTCTTTGATATTGTAAAGTTGCTCCTATTCTTTCTGGTGTATGTTTCATTCATAATAAAATCTTAGGGTTATTCCTAACACAATTTTGTTGATATTGATCTAAAAAACTATGCTTAGTATTGTTCATTTTGATTGATGAATTGTATATGTACAACTGTATAAGCCATGTATATTTTTTAGTTCTCACCACAAATATAATACTAAAATCACACCTAAACCCTCCACTTACCATGTCTAGTTCAAAATGAAACTTCACTATTCTGTCATAAACGTTGGAAATCACATGTTAACTAAAAAGTTACACACCAACTTTTTAGCTTAAAAACTCAAACTAGAAGTATTATTAACCATTGGTTGATGGGGATATTATATATAGACAATAGTATTTTCCATATTAAAGAGGTTCAATTTTTTAAAGCTAATAAAATACAAATAAAAAGTTTCAACCAAAATACTGCAATTAATGGACATATATGTTGTAGAATCAGAATAGGCAACTATTGTTCATTGATTACAGATAAGCCAAATATTACTAGAATTTGGTTAGGAATTTCACTGTTTGGTAAATATATAACTTCACCAATCACTACTGCCATATTCAATTTACAAGCAATGAAATTGCTGTCTGATATGCAAGTACTTAAATTTCAGTCCAAACTGTTTCTTTTTCATTTTCATTTTTGATAAGAGCCTCTTTTCAACACTGTTTTGGGGTGAAAAAAAAAAAGAAAAATATTGGATGGAAGTATCTGTGCCATGCTTGAGGACAGCATGCTCAATCTCAATCATTGGAAGTGGACCATAAAGTGAGACAACCTGCAATTGGACCATGTGAAAATCTGTTCCAACCAATAACCAGAAAACACCCCAAATAAGAACCTCGAGATCAAAGACTCAGACTCTTGGGTATTGTACTTTTCCTTCAACCAATTATCTCTAGACATGGGAGTATGGGAACTATAGCACGTGGATGTAATGCATAATAGTTATTATAATCAAATTCTATCATCACCAAACTTGATGAATCATCAACAGATGGTGTAACATACCAATAATGCATTGAAATGTGGTGTATAAGCCATGCAGCTGCTTTTGTCAACTGTTTACGTAACAGTGTTTGAGGACCCTTTTATAATGGTTCTGTTTGGTGACCCATACAAAAATCACACATTCCATTTTTCAAATTGAAAACCTCACACCATATCTTAAATGTATTTTATGTATAATCTATAATCTATAATGCAGGTACTTTAAAAAAATAAGTTCAAATTAAATAATAAAATCTGTCACAAAAATAAGAAATTTTACTGTAGATTTATAAAACTTTTAGTTAATTTTTAATAAATTTATATCCACACGAAACCTTGGATATTGTTGACACAAATGATAGTTTTATTTTACGAAATCATTATTACAAAATATTTTATACAGTAAAAAATTCTTTTATAACAAAAAAAATAATGTTCAAATTTTTAGTTGTGTATAAGGTTTTAGTTGTTTATTTTTACTTAAATGAATTCATAGCATATTCATTTAAAACACTATAGATTATTTAATTAATTAAAATGTAAGAATGTAGGTAGACTAAATTACAAATTTTTTTAAATAATAAAATTAAATATTTATATTTTAAAATATGTGACCTGAATTGCTCTGAAACAAACGCACGAGGCAATAACAGAGGTTATTAATAAAGAAACATAGGTGTAAAACAGGTGTTAATAAAGAAAAGAAAATAAAACTCACAACAGTTTGTATTTTTTTTAAAAATCAATTCAACAACTATTAATAATAATCACCTAACAATATTACGAAGAATAAAATTGAAATTATTAAATATATATAAAAAATAATCTTCTTTATATATAGATAAAAATACGAGTGAGGTAAAGATCTACAAAATAATTACAAATTGAATTAAGAATTTATAGGAGTTCTAAAATCTTAAGTTTAGAATAAATATCGTTTTTGTATGGCTTTAAACTTTTGAAGTTTCACATCATCAACTACTCGGTTAACAAATATTTCTCTTATATTTCCTAACCAGTTTCCTCTGATTAGAAATTAATCGAAAATTCTTCTCCGTGTAACATAGGAAATATTGCAACTTGGACCAAACAGTATAAATCGGTGCAACTACAAAGCCAACGAAAAACCATTGAATATTAAAAAAATTCAAAAGTCACAAATCAAATAGTCCATTTTTCCTATTAAATGTACTATTAGTCCACGCTAGAAGCATTTTTCATCATTATATATTGTTAAATCTCTTACACTAACATTTATATGTGAAGAAATTATCATCACCTACATGCATTGTTTCATAACTAACACCACTTCAAGTTTTCTCCTCCGAAGAATCAAAATTTTCTACCTAATAAAACAATAGTATTATTGTTTTGTTATGTTTACTAAGTCAAATATTTTGTCCACGCAAATCAACCATGTGTGTTTTTCAACTTTCATGTGTCTAATTGGAAAATATTACATACAAATAAATGTTCATACAATTTAAACAGCACATCAATTTATTTTCATTGTCATTTTCATAACCTAAGAAATTGAGTCATGAAAGTGGTTTTTCTTTTCATTTAATTACAGGTGAAATTTTAGGGAAAAAAAAGATTTTTTTTTTACATGACACGTGTCAGTATTTGATAGGATGCTTGGTTTAACCGACGTAGCCCTAACCTTGATATCTTACAGCTGTCTAACGTGCCTTCTCAACTTAAATTTCAGGCAACGGCCTATTCTCCACTCATATTCGCAGCGGAATTGATCACCTGTATCTGCTTTCACACTAAACCCCTTTTAACTCAAAAAACACCAGACATCACTTCCTTTCAAATCATCAACGCGAAACACAGAATCACCTTGCAGCTCACCGCACCGACTAAAATCCACACTGCTTTATCTTTTCCCGTGAACGCTCCCTGCTGATACGTCACCGTTTTGGTTAATCCGGATCGCAAAAACGACGTCGCCGACCTGAGAAGGGCGGGGAAGAAGAAGAAGAAGAACGCGTGGTCGTTTGATTTTGCGCAGAGTGAAGAAAGCGAAGAGAAGAAATGCTCGATGCATAGTTACAATTGCAAGCCCTTCATATTCTTGTGACAGTGAAGATAGGTTGAGGTTTAATTTTGGTTAGAGAAAGTGGTGAAGGAGAATAGAAAAGTGAAAACCGGAACCAGGAGATGCAAATGGAAGCTAGGGTTGGCGTGGCGGTGGACGGTGGTGTACGGAAATTGGTGCAGCCGCCGCCAAAGCAGATTGGAACTATTTCGCAACTTCTCGCCGGAGGAGTCGCTGGCGCGTTAAGTAAGACCTGTACGGCGCCGCTTGCTAGACTCACCATCCTCTTTCAGGTTCCAATTTTTCAATTCCATATCTACTTTTCAAAAAAAGAAATAAAATCTGCGTTTTTGGTTTTTAAGTAAGTTATTAGAATATTGACGTTGTAATTTAAAGCAAGGGGGTGTTAAGGTTGAGGTTATGATTATTCTGTTAAATCTTACTTTGTAGAATTATTTGTAAAAATGCTTTCAGGTTCAGGGAATGCATTCCAACGTTGCGACTTTGAGAAAGGCCAGTATATGGAATGAGGCTTCACGGATTATCCATGAAGAGGGATTTCGGGCTTTCTGGAAAGGGAATCTGGTGACCATTGCTCACCGGTTACCTTATTCTTCGGTTAACTTTTATTCTTACGAGCACTACAAGAAGGTAAGGTGATAGGTGTTGCGATGGGGGTATTTACTTTCATTTGATGATGTTGTTGAGAAGTAACACATTTGTGTTTATGATGAGTACTTGGTTGTCCTTGGATTGATTTGTGTTTACCGTTACGTTGTATGATCAGTTGCTAAAGAAGGTTCCGGGATTGCAAAGTCATAGAGATAATGTTAGTGCAGACCTTTGTGTGCATTTTGTCGGCGGTGGCATGGCAGGAATTACTGCTGCTACATCTACTTATCCCTTGGATCTTGTAAGGACGCGGCTGGCTGCGCAGGTAATATCACATGTCTAATTGCCTTATTTTGAAATAGATTTTCCGCTAGAGTGGGTGGTTAAAGATACTTGCATTTATATGTACGTTTAATTCTGAACAATTAGCATTGTTAAATATTTGCAGACAAATTTTACCTATTACAGAGGTATCTGGCATGCTTTACACACAATTAGCAAGGAAGAGGGGATACTTGGACTTTATAAGGGACTTGGAACTACACTCTTGGTATGGTGTTATGGTCAATTTAACATCACTCGAAGACTATATTATTTTTCGACTAACTAGCTACATGTTTCTGGTGCTAATGCAGACTGTAGGGCCAAGTATAGCTATCAGCTTCTCTGTATATGAATCCCTGAGATCTTATTGGCAGTCAAATAGGTAATCAATCTACAAATTAATTCAGCAGTTTGATGTTACCCATGTTCCCTTTATTTCATGTATAATCACCTTTTTTCTTATATTAATATTTCTTTATTTATACATATCAGATCCAATGATTCTCCTGTTGCCGTTAGTCTGGCATGCGGCAGTCTTTCAGGCATTGCATCATCAACAGGTGAGCAGTTAAAAGGCGGAATTCTAAATTACATACTTGGCATTCCTTCTGATTAGGTTTTCTTATAACGTGAACTTTTGGTGTTCCTTTTGTCAGACAAGTAGTATTGATATTTGGTTTTTGATGTTCCTTCCAAATGGGGTTATGCACATTCTTTTGGTATATTACCTTTTTCCTACTCTCTTTGTGGCATTAGGGCACTCAACTTAGTTTTGTTGTATCAAATGTTCAATAGATGTTCAATTACAGTTAAGAATCCTTTACTCAAACTATTGAATTTGCTCCACCCAAGAACATCAAAGAAGTTAATGTCTGTAGTGGTTTATTATGCTTTTGATGCAGAGAAAGAGAGTTTGGTGCAGGAACTGCACCAAGTATCTAACCAGATTGACCCCTAGAACCAGAGACCAGGTTGGAGTTGTTATTTTATCTGTGGCATATGACAATATAGTAAGGAAGACGTTAAAAAGACCCTTTTCTTGTCTTTCTGTAACTTCATTATTGTCTAAAGATCTTGCTCAAGTAATCATCTTCCCAAGGTTTGTTCTATGACATGTCTCCCCAAGCTATGCAGTGGATTTCATCATGGGGTGGCATTGCCTGGATGAACCTATATGATTTCCTCGATTACCAAATGTGAGAGGTGTCCTCTTTGAGGTATGCTTCTCACTTAAGGCTACCTTCACCTGATGTTTGGCTGGGTACCGGAATCCTCTTCAGACCTTGTTGATGTGTTTCTGAAGAATCTGTTTTTACAGCTTTAATAATATTGCTTTCAGCATATTCTAAAATTCTGAATGGTGGAAATTATGGTACCAAATTAATAAAATTAATGGTTTATGATAAAGTATTTTCGATAAATGGAATTGTCGACAAAGAACTACTGTTAAACATGGGACAGAAACCAAATATTACTGATTGGGAGATGGATAATTGTGTCAAATATTATTCAGATAGAGACTAACCACATGCACATCCAAAATATTCATGCATGCCAAACTTTAGTAGTGTCCTTTTATCAACTGTGTCAATAAAGGTTGTCTGCCCTTCTGCTGCCAGCCATTATATGTTCAGGTAAGGCTGTATTTTACTTAGACTCTTACTACTTGTGTGTTTGGATTTGTTAAATACTGCAGCCACCACCGTGTTATGATGGACTTGTACATCCATAGTTTCTTGATGTCAAATGATAACAAATTCTATGTTCATCATATTTACTCTTTAGAATAGCCTATAAAGTTGAAGTGCAGGTTTTGCAACTTTTTCAGAGACACAGGATCACTACAATAAGAAACTCCCATTTTGTCTTACAGTTCACTGGTTATTAACTTCAAATGTAGTTTATTTTGATTTCATTTCTTGCTTTGGAATTAGTTTGCACTTGAGTGGATTAATCATCATACCACTTTTGATAATGCCCTGTCTTGTCCCAAACATTAACGATCTGATGTAAAATCGAGTTGCTGTTGACTAGAATGGGTATAGTTCAATTCATCTGTTATTCTATATGCAGCAACGTTTCCCTTGGATCTTGTGAGGCGGAGGAAGCAACTTGAGGGGGCTGGTGGGCGAGCCCGTGTGTATACAACAGGCCTCTATGGTGTTTTTAGGCATATAATCCAGACAGAAGGCGTGCGTGGTCTTTACAGAGGAATTTTACCTGAATACTACAAGGTGGTGCCAGGTGTCGGTATTTGTTTTATGACTTACGAAACTTTGAAGATGCTTTTATCAGATATTGCTACCGGATAACCACACACCCATCAACACTGGGGTCTGGTATGCAAGAAGTAAATTGATAAAGTTTTTTACCCATGCAAAAGGGTTAGAGTTACATTTACGATTTAACAATTGTAGTTCATTTTATTTCACGAGTCCTCAACATGGGAAATTTTGTAATGCTCCCTTGGGGATTGCATTTTTGCATGTACAGAAACTTGCATAACATTTAATATTAAGATGTTATCGTCATGGATTCTCCCGTGGTCTGCTTTGTCTTTAGCCGTAAAGAAAAATGGGAAGTGAAAAGAGCAATATCTATAAATCTGCAAGACTGCACCTGGTTGCTAATGACCCGATTTTTTATTTATTTTTATCTTAAAACTCGTGTTAAAAATAACACTTTCAGAATTCAAGTTTGATAAGAACAGGAGAATCATGCTTCAAAAGCCAGTCATTTGCAGTTGGAGAGCCCATGCCTTTGTTTATTTTTCTCACAATAGAATTTTATGCTTCTAATATGGGACTCGTTGTATACGAAAATTGAATGCTTACTTAAATATTGAGTATGTTGATATTGCTTTAGTTTAAAAGTCACTTTTCAATTTATGGGAGAAATTAAGAGAGAGGTAGAGGTTGCTCTCATTAACTTTGTATAGAATTGATTGATTTTGTTCATTGAGAAACGGTCGTTTATTTAGAAAAAACCATATGATTAAAGGAGCGTTTTTTTATCGAACAAGTCAATTCTTAATTCTTATTTTTTTTCCCTTAAATGTAATTTTCCCTTATATTTATCGATTAAGGAGATGAACTGGGGCCATTGTTTTACCTCAAGCGCTAAGAGAATCATATATACAATGTCTTTTAAGTTATCGTAGGGTCATTCTCATGTTTTTTAAGTTATAATTTTCTGCAAATATTGTTTTTCTATGTCGACATGCGAAGTCACTTCTATTGGATGATTGAATAAGTTCATTTGCTATTAAGCTAGAATTCTAACATGGAGTTAGGGATGTTTTTCTTTGAATATTTGAAAAACAAACATTGCTCAGCTTTGCCAATTTTATTTACTAAATAACTGCTAAATGCATAAAAAGTAACAGTTCCTTATTTTTTGGCCAAGGAAAATAAACAGATGCTGAATACGAACTTGTAATGTAATGTGTTTTTTTTTTTTTGGTCAAATTAGACTCGGACATCCTCATAGGATCCAAATAGCAGAAGTTGTCCAATCGAATGGGTCCTGGTCCTCCACTTGTGGAATGGAACCAAATGAAATGAAAAACAAACACTTATATCCATACACTGAGAACTTGCGTTCTTGTGTTACACTGGAAAAAATCCAGTCAAATGAATATGGTCAAGTGTTCTACGCAAACCATATTTATTAACAGCTTCATTAGCAGCTCTAAAACCACCACCATAAGCAGGGGAAGAATCATTGGCAATCTGATTCTTGAAAAACTCACCCAATTTATTTTCAACATGAGACTTTGCACCCTTCTTTGAAGAGGAAGAAGAAGAAGCAGAAGCTGTGGATGTTGATGGCATGCTTTGAAAGCTAGGCATTACTTCTGACTCAAGCCACATATAAGAAAGAACCTGACAAATACCTTCCTCAACTTCAGGGTTAAGGTTTCGGTAACCTACATAGTTGTTAAAGATGAATGAATAACCTTAAACATTAAAATGAATGTTTAATATCATAAACATTAAAAAAATATAATACCTTTAAGGCGTAGCCAGCCATGCATCAACTCATGGGCAAGTATGGCACCAGTGAGTAACCTGCATGCCATTAAGGTATGAGAACTCCTATAATGAAGTTTGAACATCATCATTGAGAAGTAACATTATAGTCTGTCATTGGTACTTTGTCTTATGAGTATTGGAAAAATATCTGAACTCACAATTATATTCAAAAGCAAAGTTTCCATTGTCCACTAGTTTACCTAGGAAGACCATAAAGAACAAGAATTGCTGTAACTTCACATTTTCTAATCAGTTTTTGAGGTTGAGTTCTCATCCCTATCAGTCGATGGCCTCCAATTCTTGGCCTTCTATGTATCTGAAACAACATATAGCCATAAGGTATTGAATTTATCTTACAAACAATGGTAATCTCATCCACTATGGATTCCACATTCTACCAAAACAAGAAGTAAATACTTTTAATATTATTGAATATGTTTTTAGTCCTTAAACTTTGACATAAAATTAAAATTTGTTACTGTCTGAAACTTTGATACATTTTTGTCTCCAAATTTCAAGAATAAGTGGGTATAATTTTTTAATCCAATTATATTAAATTTTTTTATGCCTCAATATCATATGACATTAAGAAAATTTAACATAATTAGGTTAAAATAATTATATTCATTTTTAATGTTTAAAACTAAAATGTATCAAAGACCATAATTTTAGGTTAAAGTTCAGGGACTAAAAATATATTTAACCCCTTTAATATCATATCTTACACTGGTGACAGTCTGCTCCTCTGAGAGGCACAAACCCCTTGTTTCCGGTAAGTGTAGAAAACCCTGTCAGAAACCACAGAGTGAGAAAAGGTGGACTAGTTATTATTTGACTAAAACAAAGAAGGGATGTTCCTTACATTTTTCTCCCCTACAATAGCTTCATTGAGTGCTTCTCTCTCAACTAGAAGCATGGGAATTTGTTGATCTATTCTCATCTGCATTCCTTCATAGTAATCTCTGATAGAATGGTAAAGAGGCTGGCAATCACCAGTGTCCATTATAGCAGATTCCATGCACTCTAAACACAAACTTCGTCCATCTTCTAGTCTATAGTATTTTATGTTCAGAGGCTTCAAACATAACAGTAGCAAAATATAACTTCAGAAAAATATTGTTCTCAATATCCGAATCATTAAATAAGATGAGTACTTCAATTAGTACCTCCAATCTTTCACAGCTACAGCAACGAGCTGTGTTATCATATTCATGAGATGGACAATACTTTTGGGACCAAAAGGGGTGGCATCTGTACTCAATCAACCCAGCTGCATTTATGGGAATCTGGAATTTAAAAAAGAAAAATCTCTTCTGTTAATATAGCTCTTTATTAACTGCAACGTGATAGGTTAAAAAGAAGAACCAGAGGTAATCTTTTTACTACTGAAATTATGATAAGCTTTTAAACAGAGAAAAAAAAATTGTGAAGCATGAAAGTTTGAACAAGCAAAGGCAAACCAATCTTACAAATTGGAAGCAAACTTCACATTTTGGATGAGTCAATTCTTTAAAGCAGGATTTATGATATGGATGCTTCCCTGACAAGGAAAACTACGATCAACACAGAAAAGAAAACATGTAAGAGATGAATCAAGAAGAAAAGTGGTGATCTCATCATCATTATCATTATCATCATCATCATCTCCTAAGAATATCAAAAGAGGATAATAAAACTACCTCACGCTCAGTAATGGGGTACCGACATGAATGACAGCGAAAGCAATTTGGATGAAAATATGTATCCATGCACCCCAAACAATTTCCATACATTATCTCTTGGTTGCAGCCACCACATGTTCTTCTGTTCAATGACAAACTACACATTATCAGTTGTAAAAATGGTACCAACACTACATGTCTGCATATGCTGCAAGTTTCTTTTTCTCTTTTCAAAATTGTTTAGAAGGAACAGATTTTGATTCCTTCTGCAACTTGATCCACAGAAACAAGTAAGAAATGATGTTATTCATATCTCTTCATAGAATTGTGGTTACTTGGTAAACATGGAAATATGCGATCAATAAAGTTAAATATGTTTTTAGTTCAAACTTTGATGAAAAATTGAAATTGTCCGAAACTATAATATATTTTGGTTTTCAAACTTTAAAAATGAATAGACATAATTCTTTTAATACAAATATGTTAAACTTTTTATTATGTCAAACATGTTTTATGTTAACATTTGAGTTGATTTTATGAACTAATTAGAAACACTTGATGTTTGACATTCATATATTGGGAGAGATTTTACCTATATTCGTGGGGATAAAATGGTGTAGGGGCAAATGGAGGGTGTGTAGATGAACTAAGGGTATCCAAAGGTGCCTTTGAGTAATCGTCTCCAGTGTCTTCTCCCCAACTATATCCTTGATGGGCTAATGGAAACACAACAAGATTAATACCAAACATTTCTATAACAAACACCTTTTTGAAAATCAAATACCAACCATTTGGTCTCTTTAAATCTTCGGCTGAAGAAAGTGCCATTGCATGCCCTAGATCTTCTTTCTCCTTCTGAGCTCTAGCACGATCATCCTGATCATTATTACATCAAAGGTATTATTCAAACATCTTATCTTCAATTATATTTGTGACAGTAAGTAAATCCAAAATAATGATACAGTAAGCAGATCCTAGTTATATTTGTGACAGATAAAACTATAAATGCAATTAATCAAGATGCAATGAAGTTAGTGAAAAGGTTCTGTTCTTAAACGTGCACCCTCGTTGCAATAAGAAATCAGATTCACAGAACTACATGATAATTTATATACTTCAGTAGCCACCATGTAACAATGCAGCATCTAAAATTAAGTCACCAACTTAACATTGTGAGACAAAATTTTTGGTAAAAGAAAAACGTACATTGCAAAATTCCAAAAAAGTGCTCTGAGATTCGATGTAGTTCAAGTACAAGTTTCGCTGCACTCGATGCTGAGATCAAGATGCAGTCTAATAAACCAAACAAGAAAAAAAAGCTATGCTTTTGACAAAGCTTTTGGCTAACTGCATTTTTAATTTAGGCAAAGCAATAATAATAATAATTATAGTAGAGTTAACTTCCATGCACTGTTCATCTAAAGATTTTATGCTTGTTTGTTACTGTAAAGATTTTATGCTGACACCCAATACAAATATCTTATTCATAATTTTCAACATAATTACTATGGAAGTTGAATACAAAATCTCTTTCACCCTTCTTTTCAAACTCAACGAACTAACTTTATAACATAGAAATGTGGACCAGAAAATTAAACCTACAATCTCTTCCATCCTTCGAAAACCTTTGTTATTACGTCACCTTATAATAATATATATGACAAAGCCAATAACATTAGACATAATCGAAGAAAAGTAAAAGGCAGTGTTTCATTTTACCAACGCTCTTGATGGAGCTCCCCAAACTATGCTTTCTTCTGCTGGCTCATGCAGATGACGACCACCCCTTCCTCTATTGGACCCACCTCTGAAAAGTTTACTCAGCCATTTCATGAAACCAGACTTTCTCTCTGAGCGAGGAGAAATATAATCCCCTGCATCCCACCAAAAATTTCACCATGTATATCAAGTTTAGTATGAGAACAAGTAGAAGTGCAAATTCACGTTCTAACTCAGAAAAAAAAGTAACTTATTGGAACCACGTGAAAAGTAAATTCCGAAACTTTGAGAATACCCATTTAGTAAAATCAACAGAAGAAATTTAAAGTTCAAACAACAGCTTCATGGGGCGGTTCACGCTTCTGCAAAATCGTTTTTTTTTTGTTTGTTTGTTTCATGTAAATATCTGTAAAGCAAGCGGTTTGAATAGATGGTGGTGATGAAGGTGAAATTTTGATGAATAGTGGTGAAAGAGAAAGAGAGAGAGAGAGAGAGAGAGAGAGAGAGAGAGAGAGAAAAGAGTGATGATACCGTATATGCATGGATGAGAAAGATGGTTGACATCTGAAGAGGGAGCCATAAGGAGGAAAAAAGCAATGTTGTGAGAGAGAAGATGAGGAAGAGGAATGAAAATGACAGAGAGATGGAGAAGAAGGGGCATGAGAGAAGAGTTAATAGTGGTTGAAAAAGAGAAAGATGAAGAGAGGAATCAAAGAGATTCTTGGCTTCGAAAGCAATGAAGAGAAAGGCAGAAAGATGGGTTGTGGGGTGGGCGAGGAGGGAATCTGCTGATGAGGAGAATATTAAGAAGGGGTGGATTGCAGAGAGAATCAAAACAGGATTTTGAGAGAGAGAACAAGAACAAGAAAAGAAAAGAAAAAGAAGTGCTGTATTTGCACGCATGGAGTTGAGTTAGAAGAGTGTGTGTGTATGAAAAAAAATCTATGTTTGTTGTCTCTGTGGTTTGAATTCAGAAGGTAAAAGGACAGACAGAAAGACAGTTTCAAAGTTTTCAGGATAGTTAGTAACTGTCAACTTTAGTACCTATTATGTTTTCTTTGTAACTATTCCTTCCCATGTTTTCAATATTTGTTCAACAGGTCAGTTTAACTACTGTGACACTGATCCAATTGTCGGTTTAGAAGAGAGTTGAAAAAACTGATTTTGGTTAAAGGTTTTTTAAGGTGTGGTTACATCAGTTTAAAACCACAGAGGAATGATATATTTTTACTTGTACTTCTCCTTTGGAAAACAGGTAACTTTTTCGTGTTTGGATATTTTTAGTTCTTGAAAGAAAAAGTATCAATATAATGTCATTAAAATATTGTGAAAGAAAAGAAAGAATTCGCTAAATGTGATTAAAGAGGCTTTCCAAACTTTCGTATTAAATTTAATAGTTTAAAATCAATAAATATCCTGTATCAATAGTTTATACCATTGAAAATGCTTATCTAACATGTTTAAAGTAAAAGTTTGTTGTGACCAAATTATTCCAATCTATTTAGTTAATTATAAGACATAAATTATGAACATGCAATGTTCATCTTTTACAAAATGTTTAGGCATTTTGGGTGCTTAGGCCACTTTTTCACATAAAAATAAACCATTTTTTATTCTCTTCTTGTTTATTTATTTTTTATATTTGAGGAAACCTAAACTTTCTTATGAAAAATTATTAGGAGTATTCTTTCCTTAAAATAGTTGGAGATGATCCAGTTATCTGCTAATGGTTCTTGAGAGATCACTTAAATCGCAACTTGACTCACTTTTATCTTCTTTTTTTTCAAATCCTATTCATAGCCTGCGAATATAAATAGCTATCCTTTTATTCCTTCTACCAAAGCAAACACTTTTGTTCTCTTTGTCTTCTATTTGACATGACATTCAATAAGCCAAAAAATAATATATATAGTTTCCTTCATCACACACTCTTCATACCCACAACACAAGAATCATCCTCATCCCTGTTCAAACTTACAAATCTTACATATTTATGTTCTTTGGAATTAAAGGATAACAACTTTAAGCAATTATCTTGGTTTCAAAGATCAATATAACTTTCAAAATGATATTTTAATTTGATGTAATAATGAGTTTATGCAGAAATAAAAGTGATATTTAAGTTAATTCAATCTTACAAAACCAGTTTGTAAAGTGAGGTTTGTGTCTACATATATGTGGTAAACTCATCTTATCTCTAGTTAGTGTGAGATCTCCAACAAGCATGAAGTGTAATTATTCATCGACTAAACTTTATTCGAGTGATATGAAAGTTTCATAACGGTTAAAAATTAGTAAGTTATACAATATATAAATAGAATATCTATAAACTTATAGTCTTTAAGATTTCAAGTTAAAAGTGTAATGTTTAAGTATTTTTTATATAGACTTGTTCATGATTCATTGGTATTGAATCTTCCACGTGTTTTTCTCAAAAAACCTCACAATGCCAAAGGAAAATGCCCATGTTGGCCAACCAAAAAAATAATAATTCTATTCCAAAGTTTGGACGGCCAAGAAATGAATAGATGAGTGAAGGTATTGTTGGAGTTGTATATGACTTTTTAGCTTTACATCCAAGCAAACAATGGTAAAAGGATAGGGAACAAAATCTACTCAGAAGTAGTTTTTGTTTAATTCTCAATTTTTCAGTAAAGAATCTCTGCATGCTGTCTATAAACATTTGTCTGAAAAGCAAGTTGATCTGCTAACTTGATCTGTTATAGTAACCACATAACACATAAAAAGAAGACAAAAGTAGAAAAGAAAAAGGCCTTCTCTGTCTTTAGAAGTGTGATCATCATTTGTAGAATGCACACTGAAAAATTAGGAACCTCGTAACCTAACCTAAGGACTAAAGAAAAAGCATTTTACAACCATGCCTCTTCCTTTTCTGATTCTGTATATCATGACCAAATAATTGGACTCTAGTAATCAACCATCTCTTATCACATTTCTCTTTCTTTTTTATCTATCTCAACTCTACAAAAACCAGTTTCATACCATAAGTTTTACCCTTATGAATATATGTTATAGTTTCATTATATCTTCAATATATTGTGGCCAAAACAGCATAGAGAATTACTTTCCAAGAAAAATGATTAATTGGTGCAATGTCCTCACACCTGGCTTGGTTCTGTTTCTTATACTCACATGATTCTTAGGAGAGTGCACACATCTTTTTTTCAAAGAGCTACTTTCGCTAATAAAGAAACAAAAGTAGTTAATGCTTTACTCTCTTTTTCTCCTTTGTTAACACAGTAGGTGCAAGTATATGTGTAAAGCAATAGGAGAAACAAACAAGTTCCAGTGGAAGATCAAAATATGTCACAGTAAACAAAACGACATGCATCGTAAAGTTTGAATTTTCGACCTATTCAAATTACTTCATCAATTGCTCGAGTTATATATGCTATTTTATTTTAGTTATATCAGTTGTTGGTAAGAAATTTCTAACCATTCAAATAAGGGTTTGGTGCAGGGTTAAAATGAACTTCTGCCGTCTCTTTCCACCACCAAAGATAAAAAAGTAAAAGTTACTTCATGTTGCGCCTATTTCTATCATAGATAAGATTAATTTATATTAGAGATAAGGTTAATTTATATCAGAGATAAAGTTAATTTATAATATATAAATAAATATAAAACTCGTCTTATACAAATTGATTTTATGAGATTGAGATAGACTTAAGTGTATTTCTTAACATGATATCATAGTTATGAGTTAGAATCTATCTTAGCAAAATTTATTGTTTGTTGGGTCTGACTAGAGTTAAGGCCAATTTACAATATATATATATATATATATATATATATATATATATATATATATATATATAAAAGTAAATACAAACTTCACTTTATATAAATCGATTTTGTGGAGTTAAATTAGACTTAAAATTCACTTTGCTACGAGTTTCATATACGCAACAACTATATATGCCACTTAAGGTTGAGGAACGTTGGCAAATTTCTTGTGAACCACCTGTTTCATGAGAATAAAGTGGATGTTTGTGTTTAATCTCAAAAGGGAATTGTCTGTCATCTTCAAACAGTTTTGGGAGCTATAAATTAGGTCTATGGCCTAAAGTTTTGAAGCATATAAGCTGAAACATCTTATTGGGCAGCCTTAAAGCTTTCTTATGTAGCTACTAGTGAGACAGAAAAAGTGCAGAGTATTATTAAATTGGAAGCAAAAGGGGTGAGAAAAGCTATTTCACCCTCAAATCTCATCTTTAGATTTTGTGTGCTTGAAACACATAATATCTGAGTCAGACCACATGTTGGGGAGCACCTTCAAGATGCCTTTTTCCACCTTTTTCAACTTAAAATGGTTACCCAGTTCATGAAACTATGTGCTCCTAAAGTCTTTTTAATTTTTATTTGGAACGTCACAATCCAGTGTCCATCAAAATTACAAAATCTAAAAATTTTGTTTCATAAACATGCTTTTAATCTTGGCAAAGCACCACTTTCCAATTTCAAAGGAATTGTTTGTTGCTCCAGCAGATTTTTAATCTTTTGTCAATGAAATTATTCAACTTGGAAACAACTTTGATTGTGCTAGTTTCGCGGAAATTTTCACTGCCATTGGGAGCATTTTGGGAATTTGATAAATTGGAATCAATCTACAAGTAATACTATCATGAAAAGATACCAAATGTTGCATAACTTAAATAGAGCTACATCTTGATGGATTTTTATATGATAAGGATTCGTTGGAAAGGAATGAGTTCAACCATAATATAAAATTAAGGATGTCAAAATGAGTTAACCCAACTCATATAAGTTGATTCATTACGGGTTAAACTAAAAAATTGTTAGTTAAACTTGACTCATTTTTTGGTGAATTAGAAATTTTGTAATCCGGTCTGATCTACTACGTTAGTGGGTGGATTAGCTTACTTACATAAATTGTAAAAAAATGTTAATAAGTTAAGTAGGTCAACTCTCTTTAATCCGACTCGAACTCGTTTAATCCGTAAATCAAATAAGTAAAATTTAATTCAACCTACTTTTAAAAAAAAAAAAAATTCAACCTAGTCCAACTCAAACCCGTAATAAACCGAATTAATATATAAAATAGAACTCATTTTAACATCTATATGTGAAATTAACAACACTTCCATCAAAACCTTAAAACAATATAAATCATATTTTCTCTTTAATATTTTTGTTTTTATTTAACGTATAAGTTAAATTCGCACCTAAATTTTCAATTGTTATATATCAATTAAAAAGTCATTATAAAAATTGTCTAAATTATAATTAATCTTAAAAAATTATTTATTATAATGATCAATTTAAATACTAATTTTTAAACTAAAAATTAATTAGTATCTAAAATAACTTTTATTATAAATAAAAAATTATAATTAAATTTTTAAATTAGTTTTAAATTTGATAAATAACATTAGCTACTAAACTTTTGCATCCTAAAGAATAAGTAAAGATTATTGCTTTAATACCTATGATGACTACTGGAACTGGAAAAACAAATTCAAACACAAATATGATATGACACATCGCACGGTAAACTTTTAAAAAATAATCACATGTATCATCCATTTTATTGGAAAAAAATTGAAGTTTAAACTAATTATACATTCAAAACTCAAATCAGTAATTAAACAATGTCCATTAAGTAAAAAACAAAAGTACTAAATGGTAAAAAATATTAACTTAAATAACCCATTTGTAACTCTTCCTAGGCCATTCAATTATGAAGACATAATTCACAGTTTAGAATTGCGAATCAAATACAAATCGCCTTTCCAATCTATTGGCATAAAGAAAAAAAATAAACAAGATATGATACTCTGTGACGTGTATTGAAGTTTTCTTTCTCTTTTTCTTTTGTTCTTAAGTAACATAGGACCGACACAATCACACTTGAAAAAAAAAATGAAAAATTTGAAGTCAATGTTATATGCTGATGTTAAGAGAATTTTGCTTTGTGAATGGAGCACACAAATGAAAAAGAAGCAGATAATAAATAAATTCATGAAAACAACAGTTGGGAAGTGAGACCAAAGATGGTTTGGTTTGAAGAATCATAAAGCTTTGCAAATTCAAATTTGTTAAAGCAGAATCCTCTTTTAAAGTTGTGGCACATTAATTATTTGACTCAAATATGAGTGATGCAAAGTGGTGAGGAAGATCTTTAATATCTTACAACTCCAACTTGTTCTGATGCTTTTGCCTTCAAAACCTCAAAGGTTAGTGTCATCACTTCTTCAAATTCATAACTTCCATCACCACTGAAAAAAAACAAGAAAAAAAACAAATCTTTCAGTTCTGAAAAATTGGCAAAAACAACTATAAAGTTTTTGAAGCATATCTTAGAAAGTCTGATATGATTAAGTTTGAAGTCTCATATTTACTTGAAACAATTTAAGAGTATATAAATCAATACAAATTTTATCTTACAAGTTGATTTTGTGAAAATTGAATTGAGTTTAAATTGAATTGAGTTTAAAGTTTATTGGATATGTTGTTACATTTGTTATTGAACCATCCATTAATATATAATTTTACGCTTAAGATAAGATGTAAATACATCAGTTTAAAGTTTTTTTTTAATATAGTATTTTATTAGGCATCCAAAAATTTTGTCTTATGGAAATTTTCAATAGTATATGTAGAATCTTCTAACATTATTATATATTAGAGTTATCAAAAACACAATATTTAAAGAAAAATCGTCTTACACTGCAGAAACGTGATCTTTATAACCAGAATTAGCTTCACCCAACTTCGTAGCATCGTCTTCATTTGCATGCATGGAAATGAAATTTGCCCACAGGAATATAAAAGTAACAACTATTTGAAGTGAGTGATATTAAAAGATTGGATGCATTATAAAATTTTAAGAAATTTTGGCCTCACTTTATCGACTCTACCTTTAAAATAACGAAAAAAAATAAAGATGAAATGAGACTGTTTTTGTTTGATGTATAAAACTTTAAAAAGAAATATATTGTCCCAGTTATAATAAAATCTTTAAATTGATAGAACATTAAAATACTAATGATTAATATTTATTTATTAAAAAGTAATAATTATGTGTTTTTTAGGAAAAGAAAAGACATAATTAATGAAATATACGTGGCGGAACTTCATACAGTACGTTGGGGGTGCCAAAATTTTGGTTAAATTATTATTTGGTCTATTTTTTTGTCTAAAAATATCATATTGGTCCTATAGTATTTTTTAGTTTCAATTTGGTCTGGATCTCATAAAATTAATGCAATTTTATCTTTTTCGTTAAATTTTTTCAATCGGAACAAAGATTTTTCATCAAAATTGATACTACGATTATGTCAATTATACCAATAAAGCAAATCATTCACAACTTCAATTTTGATGAAAAATTATTGATTTGATTTAATAAATTTAACGAAAAAGGACAAAATTACATAATTTTTTAAAATTTGGATCAAATTGAGATTAAAAAAGAAACTAGATGACCAACTTAATATTTTTGAACGAAAATAGGAACCAAAAGAGTAATCCTAAAATTTTTATATAAACTAGTCAAGACATTGTATTTACTTTTTTTATGATAATAAAAGATAATAAAATTACAATAATTATTATTATAATTATAAAATTAGATATAAATAATTTTTATAATTTTAGTATAATTAATGGTTCAATTTTAAAAAATAAAAAATAATTAATTAAACAAATAACCATTTAAAAATAATATTAATAAAATAATTATTTTTATTTAAAAAATGTTTAAAAAATTAAATTAAAAAATAAATGTGAAAAAGAAAACATAAAAAATATAAATGTGTAAATATTTATTAAAATATTAAATTTGAAAAAAAATTATTTAAAATCATATATTAAATTAAATGTAACAAAAAAAAATTGGGGGGCCATGGCCCCCTTAGTCCCAACATAGTTCCCTATGTTCATGATTATTAATGATTTAAATGGTATTATAAAAAATAATTAAATTGAATAAAATTGACAAAAAATATGACTTATTTAAGCACAAAAATAAAATTATGACTTATTTAACAAAAATTAGAATAAAAAAATATTTTAACCTACACAATTTCTATTTTTAATTTAAAATTTTAAAATAATAAATTTCTAAGTTTATATATATATATATATATATATATATATATATATTATTCAAAGTAGAACTTAGAATCACATTAGATTAGTTCACAACTTTCTAACATATTCTTGGTCTGCCTCTTGGTTTAATTATAAGGTATTATTGTGTAACGAGAGTATTTTTTTGGATAAATTATGCAGGGTTATCAAGTTTCATATAAACCAGTCAAATACTATCTTATTGTTTGGACATATATATACTTTTGGTTGTAGAAGCATAACAATATTCGTGTTATTAATTTATTCTTTTGGATAATATTTAAAATATATAGTGATGGTATTTATTACATTAAATACTAATTCTATGTTTATTTTTAGAATAGTGGGTTAAATGATTTGGTGAGAAAAGTCACATGCTTATATAATTTAAACATTTTAAGTCGGTGGTGTGATTATTTTAGACTAGTCATTATGTGTTGAGTTTTACCATAATAATGGGAACTTTATGTATAGATACTGATGTAGGGACATTTCGAACCAATGCTTTTTCATTCCCTATAATAATGAGTACATATCCAATTAGCATAGTTAATATACATATTAAAGAGATTGAGTAAATCTTAATGTACTTAGATTATGTAGTGCAAATCTCTTGTTTTTTTTTTTCTTTTTTTTTTTTTTTTTTCTAAAATTTCACTTGTAATTCTTATTAGAATATGGTCGCATCTCCCGGCAGTTGAGGAACATTTTTTTCTTATCAGAATTTTAAATAGAAAAAGTTTTTCTCATCTTATTTTTTGTATGAGTTTGTCGTAAATTTTAGTATGATTAGTTGATAAAATTGATTTTCTCAACTTGTCTTTATCATATATTAAATTTATATTATGTTTAGATACATTTCTCTATAAATTCCTAAGTTTTGAATAACCTTGTACCTTGGGTTTTGGTACTTTGTCTCGAGAGGATAGTATTATGTTTAGATACATTTCTCTTTAAGTTCCTAAGTTTTAAATAACCTTGTACTTTGGATTTTGAAATCTTGTCTCGAGGATAGTCATTGTAAATAGGAAAAATTATGTATTTTTTTTATAGAATATTAGGATAGTTGATTTGAATAGTAAGTGACTTCGTTAGTGAATTGTTTTTTATATGCAGGGATTATGATTAATTGAAAAATCGTTTGAATGTTTGAACTTGAATATCGTTGAGTTTTGTTTAATAAATTTTGAATTAATTAGATATTTTTGTTGACATAAGTGACTAGATCATGCATGTTAAGCATAGGATTTCCTTAAATAGAGTTTTTGAATATGGTTTAGATTAACAGAGTAAATTTTCTTATGTTGAAGTGAATATAAACATACATATTTGAACTAATGGATTAAAATTAGTAAAGAAATATTTTTGGATAACTCGTGATTTAAATTAATCAATTGAGTTGTTTAAAAGTAGCATATTGAAGTTGCTGAGTTTGATTTTGGAAAATTAGTTTGATTTTGTTATTGAGGATAATTTATTTATATTATGTTCACTCAAGCGAAGGATTTTTCTCAACGAAAAACATCGTAAAAATAGTATAAAGATTTATACTTATTTTCTGTCCTATTTTTCTCAATAAAAAGTAATATCACAATTCAATATAGTTTTTATCCAATTTTTGTTCAAACGAGATATTGTTGCTGAAACTTAAAAACAATATTCTTTTCCTTTTTATCCATTTAACTTATTCAATATATATTTTTATAAATTCATTTATAAAAAGCCTCTATAATCAAATTTTAAAACTAAATAAAAATCACATTGTGAAATATTAAAAAAACCTCAATTAATTAAACTAAGATAAGAAATTCACTCTTAAGGATGAGATGCATGATAGTTATTTGTTTGATTTAATCATGAAAAAATGATTTATAGACAATTTTTTTATTCTTTTTATATCTTGATTAGAAGTCGAAATAAAAAAAAAACTAATTTAAATGTCTTTTTAATATTTGAATATGCTATTAATGAACATATTTTTTGGTAAAGTAATGGTTTTCTCGTTTTTGGGTAAAATGCTGTTAATACAAAAAAAATCATTTGAAGGAAGAAATAATAATTATTTCTTATAAGCATTTCATCTACATTTCATAAATTTATATTGAAATTTTAGAAATATTTTAAAAGTAAAATATTATTCAAAACAATATTTATTCAAGGTTCAAAATAATAACAACAAACAATTAAAATACGTAAATAAAATAATATGAAAAAAATACAGTAACTAAAGTAAATAATTAAATTAAACAAATAAGAAAAATGTAGGAAAAAATGTTTTAGTGTAAATTATGTTAATACAGTTATCTACAATATACTATGTAAAATGTAATATTTTTAATAATTTTTAACATTCGAAAGTAATATTTCCAAATAATGTCACTTCATATTTACCATATGCATAGGAATGTTCGCTTACTTCTTTGGTAGTGAGAAGGATAATGATTGTTTTGAATAATGAATCTTCATGACATATTATTCAACAAAATTATTTACACATTTTCCTGTTATACAAAACTTTTATTCTGATTAAAACAAAAGTAGAAGTAAAGTATTTTTTAGGCTAATCATCCGGTGATCAATCATTATATTATATTATATTATATTATTTTATTTTATTTTTATTAGCTAATTCATGTCAAAATCCTTTATGGATTATAAAATTATATTAAACATCTAAAGTGACACAAGTGTAAGTTTATTTAACACTTTATAGACATACATTTACATTAAGACAATATAGAAATTATGCAAAAAAAATATTTTAATTATATAACTTTAAAAAAAAAATTAGCACAAAAATTTAATGATATATAGTCATAAATATCAGCTGAATCCATAAACTCATTTAAACCACATTTCATATTTCAACTATGTATTTTAGTAAATTTTGGTTTGATGTATTTTTTCTCTTTAACTTTTTTTCTTATTTGTTGATTTTGTAATTTTAATTTTTCAGTAACATTAATTTTAGTTAATGTGACCTTCTTCTGTGTTTGGATACATTTTTAAAATATTACAATAATAATTTGATTATTTAACATTATATAGTTTACAAATTTATTTAAAAAAATTCATACTTTTTTTTTAATTTATGTTTTTTCTCTTTTATTCAATCTCAATAGTGAATTTACTTTTTCGACTTTGGTTAAAATATTATTGACTTGATTGAAATTGCAATCTATGGGTGGGAAATTTTCTTTTTTTATTCTATAGTTAGTTATAATTATTTTTAAGTTAAAGTTGATTATCACTTTCAGTATAATTTTATTTCGTCATTGATATTATTTAAAGTTTTCTTTAATATTAATGATGTGTTTTCTTAATGATATTAAATATGAGTTTTTCAATTGAATTTAATTAAGATTATTTTAACTTATGGAACTTGATATTTTTTTATTAATATCCATGAGAACATAAACTAAAACTATTTATGGATTAATAATAATTAAGCTTTTCTTGACTAATTTAGAAAAAAAAAACAATTTTTTTATGATGTTAGCCAAAAAAGTTTTTCAATGTTAATAAGATAATTTCCAGTAACTCATAGGTAAAGGACAAAATTGAAACACTAACAAGAAAACAAGATAAAAAAAAACGAAAATGAAACACCTTTTATTTTCCATATAAATGAGCGTCTAAGGTTTAAAAATCAAGCAATTATGACACGAGACATAATCAATTTACGCGTAAATATTTTATTATATTTATTTAAATATAATTGATTCTATTTTTTTAATATAAATTAATATACTAAAACAAATAATTTGAACTTCAATATTTTATAAAATAGATTAATTTAATATTATATAATTAATATAATAAAAAATATTTAAATAATTAATTTTGTTATATTGTTTTAAAATAATATATAACACATAATTATATATATATATATATATATATAAATATATCACTACAAGAAAATATTTAATTAACAACCGATTTTGATAATAAAAATAATTAGTCACTTTGATGAAATTATATATCAATTTATAAACTAAATATTTATTTATATAATATGAATTCAAAAAATTATAGTTAATTTCAGTGAATAAAATAATTTATATTATGAATTATGAATTGATATCTAAATTAGTTAATAATATTAATGACCTAGATTTTGTTATCAAGATAATTGATTTCTAAATTAGTCTCTAAATTTCTAGTTAAAAAATTGATTTATAAATTGGTCTTTACACATGTATTTTTATCATAAAATTATCACTACTAGATAGTTTTATTGTAGAGTATTTTATTATTGTAATAAAATGAATAAATAAAATAATATTATTAAAATAATTAAAAAAATAATTAATTAAAATAAAAATATTAAAACAAAAAAAATTAAATATTGATAATTTATTTTAATATATTTTCATTGAGAAATAGAATGTATTTATTTATGAATGTTTTGTAATAATGTTATATTTTAATTTATGTTTTTAATTTTTTTTACATTAAATTATTTAATAAATTTATTAATATACAACCAAATCTATCATATTAATCACATCTAATATAAATTTATACTTTTCATTAATTTTTTTCTCGATGCTAACCTTATATTCCCTTAATTATTTTCTAATCCAACCAAAGTAAAAAAAGATGAAAAAAAAAGTTAAAGAGGAGAAGAATTGAAAATCCTGAAGGTGTGAAGAGTGAATAAGTTTAACTGGATAAATAAAAACGGATATAATTTTTTTTTTTATATTAACTTTTTTTAAAATATATATATATATATATATATATATATATATATGTATTTATTTATTATTTATATTGGATGGTGCAAGAAAGGAAACAATGGAGTGCAAACAAACACTGACAGACAAAGAGTAACACAGAAAGAGAGAACCAAACCAAGAAAAGCTCTTGGTTGGTTCACCCCTTGGCCTTGTTTGTTATTGTTGCTGAGAAGTTGCTTAGAAGAAGAAGAAGAAGCAGATTTTGATCGTATTCGATGAGCTCGCAGGGGCAAGGGATTGATGAAGCGGTTCTGGATGACATAATCCGCCGCTTAACTGAGGTCCGATTGGCCCGACCCGGCAAGCAGGTTCAGCTCTCCGAGTCAGAGATCAAGCAACTCTGCGTCGCTTCTCGAGACATCTTCATTAACCAACCCAATTTGCTTGAACTCGAAGCCCCCATCAAGATTTGCGGTACCCTTTCCTTTCTCTTTTCTCTCTCCAATTTGCTCCCCTTTTCTGTTTAGGGTTTAGAGATGCTTTTGGGTGTCATGGTTGATTCGAAGGAAATGTAGGTTACGCATTTGGTGTTTAGGGCATGGGATTTTTTTTTTATCATTTCTGTGGTTTAGAGACATCCGTGCTTGATGTATTACGTTGGCTGCCTAGGGTTTAATACATCCTCTTCCTTTTCCCGGGGTTCAGACTGGCTATGCAACCTTAAAGGGAGTTTGGTCTTTAACCAAGCACAATGATACTGAGTGATGGCCAACCTCACTTAGTGGGATAGTGCGGAAAAAATTCAAGTCCCGAATTGACTAGAGATGGACTTTGATACCGTTTTGGAGATTAGGTTTAGGCTAAACTCATTCATGGTGGGTGTTGCTTCCCACTTATTTGCATACAGACATACATACATTCATACTAACATACAAATATATATATATATATATATATATATATATATATATATATATATATATATATATATATATATATATATATATTATTTTGGGAATATCATTAGTCAACATGGGGTTTTCAACAGATAAGGCTTTTGCTGAAATGGGTTTAATTATCTTTTAGCTTTTGATCCATTGTTTCCTTTAGTGAGTTTGGTCTTTAATAAAATAAAATGGGGTTGAAAGATTCATGTGGCTAATCTCATAACTTAACTGGAAACGATTTTTATTATTGTTGTTGATATATTTGTTAGGTTTTCTATTTACATTCACTGTAGTGATATTTTATGGCATTGTTGAGATCTCTCTTCGCATTTTCAGGTGACATTCATGGGCAGTACAGTGATTTGTTAAGGCTATTTGAGTATGGGGGTTTGCCTCCTAAGGCAAATTATCTCTTTTTGGGGGACTATGTGGACCGTGGGAAGCAGAGCTTAGAAACCATATGTCTTTTGCTTGCATATAAAATCAAATATCCCGAAAACTTTTTCCTGTTGAGGGGGAATCATGAGTGTGCTTCCATTAATAGGATTTATGGGTTTTATGATGAATGTAAGAGAAGGTTTAATGTGAGGCTTTGGAAAGCCTTCACCGAATGTTTTAACTGCCTTCCTGTGGCTGCCCTAATAGATGATAAAATATTGTGCATGCATGGTGGTCTTTCCCCTGAACTCACAAACTTGGATGAAATCAGGAATATAATCCGTCCTACTGCAATTCCCGACACTGGCTTGCTCTGTGATTTGCTTTGGTCTGATCCTGGTAGGGATGTGAAGGGTTGGGGAATGAATGACAGAGGAGTGTCCTACACCTTTGGCCCTGATAAGGTGGCTGAATTTTTGACAAAGCATGACTTGGATCTCATTTGTCGTGCTCATCAGGTTACTATCTTTTGTTGACAATACTCATTCAGCTTCTCTAATACAAGGGTGAACGTATGATGCTTTGCTGTAAATTGACACTAAATTTTTGTGTAGGTTGTAGAGGATGGGTATGAATTCTTCGCTGACAGGCAACTTGTTACGATATTTTCAGCTCCAAACTACTGTGGTGAATTTGACAATGCTGGTGCAATGATGAGTGTGGATGATAACTTGATGTGCTCTTTTCAGATTCTGAAGCCTGCAGAGAAAAAAACAAAGTTTGTGATGTCAAACAAGATATGATGGTTTGCACATTACTTTCACGTAATTAACTAAGGTTATGTTACTATTGCTTTTCCTTTTATTTTTTATGGTATAGGTTCGTTGACTGAGCATACAATTTAAAACTGCACTGATTTGTTTATGTGAGATTCCTGGTTTTTGTTTTGTTATCAATGGGTTCTTATAATTTAGAAGATTTAATCAATTACTTCCCAAAACAGTATAAGAATATTTTGACCTTTTTTTTGTAATGGGGGTTGTGTTGATTTACTTGCAATGGTTTCAGCTATTAAAAACCATATCTTTTTAATCCAAGCATAGAAAAAACTTTAAACTAAAAGAAAGCCCAAAGCGCACCTTTACCAGACCTTGCTGTATTTTCGAATTTGATTTGTCAAGTAACAAATATCATTTTAAAAGGGAAGGGAATAATGCTACTGTTATTACTGTATTGTCAGGGTCAAAGTTTTTTATTTTATGATTTTGGGATCAAGTTTCTATTAAGAAAATCCTGTTAAATGACTCAAATTCTTGCTTCTATGCTCATTAGCATCAGGGAGTTGTGGAGGTATGTATTAATTTATTAATTTATGAAGGTATTTTGAGACTTCTTAGATTCTGGTAGTTGCTGAAATCTAAAATAAAAGCTCTCTTGGGAAGGTGGCAAAAAAGTGATTCCCTCTCCTAAATTAGTTAAACCAGATGGCTGTTTCTTCAAGCTGAGTAATAGGATATGGCTTGTTTTTTAAGACCTTTATTCTCAAAAGCTTTTTTAATATAAATTGACGAGAAAAAAACACTTGAAACCCTTGTTTTTTAATTTTTTTCTTACACTATATAATTAAAATTTTTATTGAAACTTATCTTTTGATTAAAAATATTTTTTTCTTAAATAACATACAAGGCTCTTAGTTTAAATATATAAATGAAGATATCCCTTTTGCTGCATGATGACTACCAATATGTGAAATAAACTTGCAGATGGATTTGTTAGGTTTGGTTTCTCTTGTTACTAGTTATGATCAATTATATACATCGGATAGTTTATACATTAAGTGCATGTTTGATTGAGCTCATTTGGGAAGAATAGTTGTTTATTTTCCAACTTCATCAGAGCTTTGGAGAATAAATGATTATTTCTTCAATAATAATCTATACCAAGCATATACTGCTTTGAAACAAACAAACCAAGAACATATGCTAGAAACCGAAAAATAAGTCTAAGAACAAAGCTTGGGTACAGGTTTTAAATGCTTTTGGTGTTATTCTTCGATCAGAACTAGCTCACTTCAATGATCTTCACAGTAAATTTTGGTGTTGGCTACCAAGGTGTATCTTTCAATTTGGTGGGAGAATAACATCAAAAGCATCCTAAAAACTGCATCTAAGTTTTGTTGATAGCAAGAAAAGTAAATGGGATTGTGTAAAAGATCTTTTGACTGTATTCTTATTTGGAAAAAAACTATATAACAATGAAAGCTTTATCTCAGTAGGTGAAGTTGGTCATATGGATCACATGATGTCATTTGACTCAGTTAAAGATCAAAGAACATATTAGGCAAGCTTTTGCTCTGTTGTCATACTGCCAATGGTGGTTATTAGTCAATGTCTGCTTTAATATATAATAGTGTTATTCTAAGCATTGCATGAAAATATAACAGCCTCTTGGGCTTGACAGTTTTCAAGGCATGCTGAACCCTTTGCTACAGACAGAGTAATAGTAGGAAGCTTCTTTTATCTTGTATAAAAAACTTTTGCTCCCTCCTTTCTCACAATTGGTAAATTTAATTTGTATAAAAAATTTGTAGTCTGGATAACAACTAGGTTGAACTGAAGCCGTGTATGTATATTATGCATTTTTTTTTCTGTAAATTGCTATTTCTTTTCATTGTATTTGTATATAGTATTCTTTCCTTTATTTGGCTATCTGGTATACTAGAATAGGAAATTCCCTTACTTGACCCCTGAATGCCAAATGAAACTCTTTTTTTCATCTCTTTTCATGTTAGCTTCTATTTGAATAGACTATACTATGTATTCATAACTCAGATGCTTTGTGTTAACTATTAACTTTTCCTTTCCTCTTTTTATCTACTCACAGGTGCAGATGTATTCACGGACTTATATTTAATTACTGAAGATTTCATGGTCTTATATTCTATCTATTCTGAGGTGGTGGTGGTGATGGTGATGGACCAGCAAAATTACTGTTAGAACATCCAGTCATGCATTGAGCGTGAAGTACTATAAGCGATATTGGGCACTGCTGGGTGGCCATAAAAGCAAAGGCTTTTATCTTCATTTTCTTTTGTTGTTTCATAATTATTCTACGACACAGTATGTACATATATGTGTTGTGGATGCTGTGGAAATGACCTTCTTTGCTCTGAAAGGTTCTCTTAGACTATAAATTTACACTGATAGAACAGTATGTGATGGTGATTCTGACCAATTTTATTCAGTTAGTAAAGGTGCAATTGCTTGGATTTTTTGGTTTCATATTGGTCTGTGCTTGCACTGTTTGATCATGATCTGATGCTATTAGGGACAATTCAGTATCTTTGCTAATCTTCTTATTTTGGAACATCTATGATTGCTTTGATTTATCATTAGATTGTGGTGTCTTTTTTATATATAAGAATTGAATAAGTTAACAATGATTAACGCATACTTCACTCATTATGAGATATGTTAGTTTGCATTCTTATCTAGAAAAACTTAGAATAAAAATTTGAAATAAGTAGATTAAGGTGTTTTTCATATTAAAAATAAGTAATGGTTTATATTTTTTAATTTTAAGAGAAATATTAGTGACACTTCTTTTAATGCTTTTTTCAACATGTTTTTTTTTTTTCTGTTGTCTGAAATTTATTTAGGGAAACATATTTTCTGTATTCTTTCCTCTAATTTAGAAGAGAGAATTATAACATGTAAAAAAAGTGTTGGAAAGAGTATAGGTAACATTTCTTATATATTGGTTTTCTTAATAATAACATGTGGAATCTATGTTATAGAATTTTGAATGAAAAAAAAAAACGTGAAATTTTTGTTATTTTTTACGTGATTATTCTTATTTCATTATTATTTTTTATTAGTAGTTCATATGATCAATTATAATTTCGTATGCATAGATGTGAAGTTGTTAAAAAGAAAAAAAATGGCATGTTAAAAGCGTAAGTGATTATTAATAATAATTTATTTTTTCTTTCGACTTAAATATCTTTTTCACTTTATTTTTATTCTATTTTTCATTTATCAAGTTATTAATTTTTTTATTCTATTCTTCATCTATTTCTCACTTTTCAGTTTCCATTTTCTTTAAGTAGTGAAAGAGTGTCTTTTTCATTGCTTTTTTAAGTATGAATTCTCATTCGATCTGATAATCCTTCAAATTCCACTCAATTTGACTTATTTACACTCTAATATTTAAGTTTATCCATAAATACTAATTTAATCCTTCAAATAGATTAATAATAACATTGTTATCATTTATAGTTTAAATATGTTGTTCTAAAGTTTATCCTTAAATACTAATTTAATCCTTCAAATAGATTAATAATAACATTGTTATCATTTATAGTTTAAATATGTTGTTCTAAAACAATCGTGGTTAAATAAAGTTTAAAAGTAACCCAACTTTTAATCACCATAATATTTTTTTATTAAATTTTAAACATTATAAAAGAATAAAGGAAAAGAAGGAAAGTTTGATACAACTTAATATCTCATTTCAACCCTCACAAACTTTCTCCTTCTTCATTTTACACCCCTCATACATTTACCTTCTACAAATTCTCACCTTAAACACGACTTCTCAAAATGAAAAACGAAAAGTGTTATTTTATAAAAATTAATTCGATAATATATGTATATAGAGAGAATGTTATCAAACGCAAGTTTAATCTAATGAAAAACAAAATTTAAAATAATAATATTAGAGTGTATTTTACAGGGTAGTTGTACTTTTAATTATGACTCATCTATACTAGTATCTTTCTAAAGTTTACTTATTTATGTTTTTTTTAAATACCCATATTAAATATATCTTCTGATGAGAAGAGATGATTGGGAACATTAAAATCGAAGTGATTTTAGCCACCATTATATTTTAATAAATAATTTGAACAATTTAACTAATCATAATAATTAATTTAAATTTTGAAGTGATTTTTAGATGTTTTTATAAAAATAAATATTTTAAAGAAAAGTATAAAAATGTTATTGTAAATTTGATATAAATTTTTGGGTAATATTGAAAAGACAGTGAATAAAAACAGGAATTTAAAACATAAAAGATAAAAAATAAAAAAATAATCTTGCAATCCATGTAGCGTAAAAAACGAGCAAAGAAAAGAAAGTAATATTAATTACTAATTTATTAATTAACTTATTAACTAATTAACTAATATTAATAAAATAAAATAAGTAAGAGGTAATCACTAGGACAAGCGCTAGTCATTGCAAGAGCAGCGTTGGAACGATGATGAAGAGCATATAAAGGCGCCCACTGTCTTAACTTTTTCTTCGTTCAAAAATTTCACTCTCTCTCTTTCTGGTAGAGTGGTTGTTTTGTAGGGTTTATAATTCATATTCATATTTCAAATCAAATCGGGAATGCTACCCTCGCAAAACTACTTTTCCTCAAACTAACATTTCAAATTCAAATTCAAATTCGGCAAGTTTACCGATCCGTCAATGGCGTTATTGGCGGCTAGTGGCGGTGACACCGTCAAACTCTTCGACGCCTCCGCCGTCAAGCCCGGCGTGTACACGCCCTCCGGCGATCCATGTGCCCTCAGCTTCACTCCTTCTCCCGGTTCCCAAGTCCATTCAGTCAAGTGGAACCACACCAGTGAGTCCATTTCACACATTTTAGCTTTCTAGGGTTTGCATTTCCCCTTATCGTCGTCGATTGCGCTGAATTTGAGTTTTCCGCAGACTTAGTTGTGGCCAGTGCGGGAGACGATAAGAAGATCTCGCTGTGGCGGAAGAATGGGCACACGATGGGGACCATTCCGGTTGCCGGCAGTGATAGTGGAGACAACATTGAGGTCATTTCTGACACATGCTTTACTTATTTGATGTTTTTTTTTTAAGCAACATCTGGTAGAAAAATAGAAATTAGTTGACACAATATGCATACTGTGTGGCAATGCTCTTGCTCTCCAGGAGACAAAGCTCTAAAGTCAATGACACACCAAAGACTCAAATGACAACAGCATATACCTAATTACATAACCTATTATGCATTACTGTAATATAGAACTCAGCAGGAATTACACGATGAGCTATTTTATGGAACGATGTCTGATAATACGTAGCTACTCCTTACTCTGTCGTAACTACCAACGGGACAGTGAATATTGGGAGAATCTGCCACCAAAGTTAGCTGTACTAAGTTGCCGGGCTATAATTCTCACCCTAGAATCCCATATCTCCAATGTGGGACCAAAGTCTCATACCTTTCAATTGGATACTAAAATCTGACCACACTCCACAGCCCAGGCAACTATGCGAGCTGGCTGTGCATCTGTTCACTTGGCCAGTTTCGGGTTAACGCTACAATACCAATATATTATTTGCACTTCTCACTTTCAACTGAGAGATTTGGTGGAAGGCTAGTTGTTGTTAGAAATGCATCTAATATAAAAAATTAGCTCTTCGAAAGTGAAACGTATACTGTGAAAGAGTGATTAATTGTTCATGATTGATTTAAATTAAGGCATATAATCCACTTTACATTAGTGGTGGAAAGGGCCATGCTTTGAAGGAGTCAAATCCAATTATACCGGATTGCACATGTCAGTTTTTATCAGTTCCCTGTCAACATTGTGCACAAGTTTTAAAGCCCTGTTTTGGTTCTTTGCACTTGTTTGAAGTGCCTTAAAATTGTTGCCTTTGCACTTGTTTTTGCGTGATGATGCAGTGTCAGCATCACCACAAACGTGTGTGTGAAATTTTTGGGATAAATTTAATGATATTCTTAAGGAAAAAAACTACATTCAAGAATTTCCTTCAACATTTGATCCAATTAACAGAGAATTGAACTTTGATTGTGCATGAGGGGGAAGATTATCCTGTCAAAGTTGGCTCTTCTTGGATTTTTCAGAAGAAGTGACAAAGGCAGGGAGACCCCTTTGTGTAATGCTTCTAGTTTCCTCTCTGATAGTCCTTGTAGGTCATAATTTTGGCAGAAGCAGTCAGACAGTTTGTTACTTTCTTTTTTTCTTTCTGTGTTACTTCATGCATGGCTTCATGCTGTTTTTTATCCTCGCAGGAATCTATATTGGCTATCAGCTTTAGCAACAAGGCATCCAGATATGTATGTTCTGGAGGCACTGGTCAAGTTGTAAGGATATGGGATTTGCAAAGGAAACGGTGTATTAAATGGCTAAAGGGTCATACTAATACTGTCACAGGTGTAATATACAACTGTAAGGATGAACATTTGGCATCTATCAGCCTTAGTGGAGACTTAATGCTTCATAACCTTGCTTCCGGGCAAAAGGCTGCTGAGCTCAAAGATCCCAATCAACAGGTTTTTCTGCTTTGTTGTACTTGATCCTTCTGCATCTTTGTGAGTTGTTTTGTATGTGTATGGACTAACCCTCCCTCCATCTTTGAAATTGTAAGACCAGATGTTGAGAGTTCTTGATTATTCTAGAGTTAGTCGTCACCTTCTTGTGACTGCTGGTGATGATGGGACAGTACATTTGTGGGATACAACTGGTCGCAGCCCTAAGGTATGCAATATGCTCTCTTTATATGTATAAATAGATTATGCTGCAAAATTCTACCAAAAATGAGCTTGGTTGATAGTTGAAACCACAAATTGGTCTTCTTCATTCAGAATAATAATAAAGAATAACTTGTATTTGCAACGTCTTCCTTTTATTTCTATTGTACAACCTTCATAATCATATGTCTCAGTGATCAATTTGGTATTATTGTGGTTTAACGAATTAACTCTTTCTGTAGTAGGTTTCTCCTTTCTTGCCTTTTATTTTTCATCATTATTTCAGATAGATGCTTTTGAGTTGACAATATATTTTTTCTTTCATTGTGTTTGAAAAAAAGGTTTCATGGACAAAGCAGCATTCTGCTCCAACTGCTGGTATTAGCTTCTCTCCATCCAATGACAAGGTTTCATTTTTTATTGCTAGTTCGACTTTTATAGTATACAGTGAGATTGTTTCATCCCCGCTTTAAACTTTTGACCCATTCTTTGGGTTACAATAATATTGCTTTCTGATTTCTTTCTTCAATTAACAGATCATTGCTAGTGTTGGCCTTGATAAAAAAATGTACATTTATGATTCTGGATCTAGAAGACCATCATCTTACATTTCTTATGAAGCACCTTTCTCTTCATTGGCCTTTAAAGATGATGGTTGGATGCTGGCTGCTGGAACTAGCAATGGCCGTGTGGCATTCTATGATGTTCGTGGCAAACCACAACCTGTTGCTGTTCTTCATGCTTATGGTAGTTCTGAGGTAATTCTTAGCTTCATCAACAGTGTTTCTTTTTGTCTGGACCTGCATGGTTTAATGTATTTAAGCCTGTTAGTTGGTTACCATTCATAGTTGTCTCATTTGACATTAGGATAGATTCATGGAAGTTGAAAATTGTCTTACATCTACCACTGGCTTGAACTCACGCAGAGCACTTTAAGCTTCCACAATTACTTAAAATTAGTTTTTTCTCATCCCAAAAGGGGAAAGTAAATCTATCCAACAATTAAGCCTTCATAGCAATTCCCTTGATGCTCTGTAATGGGTGAGCAAGCTACCTTATTTATGTTTGTTTACATACATGATCTGTAAAGGTTATGAAGATCCTTCTTTCATATCTTGTTGAGCATTAGATTTACAAATTTGTGGTGCACAAATTTATTAAGGGGTATTTGATTTCATGTTGACAAGTAACACAGATACCTTCTAAGAAAGTTCTTTAGGTCTGTTATAATCTACAATTAATACCTGCTTCCTACATTTTTTTGTTCACACGACTTGATCTTTTTATTTGACCAATGTTCCTAGATTATGTGACCAGTTTTATTTCTTTGCTTATGATAAACAATTCTTTCACCTGATATATATTTAACTGTGTATAGCAGAACAGAGACAAAAAATTATTCTGCTATATAATTTCAGTTTTAAAATAGCTTGATGGCACGTGATATATTTATTCAGTATTGTGATTAGTGATATTTTGGACCAGAGTGAGGTTTATAAACGTATAGTAGCATGTATAATTGAATAGCAGAAGATTTTTTTTGTATTTAATTAAATATAGATTGTAACATGGGTTGTTTTCTCTTGTGGGGATGATTATGTAAATGCAGAAACTAAACTCCTAGAGTTTTTCTAAGCAGTGAAAATATTATATTGTCATTTGATGATAAATAATTATTCCAAAACACATTATAAACTGATGGCACTTTAATATGAAGGATTAAAATCTTCCAATGTTAATCACTGATTTATGCTTGTAAAATTAATGTCTTCTTTTTATCTAATTATTATAGCATGTAACAGGCTGTTACGAGCTTATGCTGGCAAAGGTCTAAACCAGTTGTTGTTGATGAAAGAAATTGCACTGCTGAGACTGCTCTTGTGGGAGATACAGTTGAAGATTCAATACTTATGCCTGATCCTTTACCTCCGGCAAGTTCATCAAACATTTCTCTATCGACATCCATGCTGAATCCTAGGAACTCTGGTCGGGTGGGTGTCTCCATTGATGCTGCTTCATTTGTGGCATCTGGCAGTGGTTTTCCATCCAACGTACCAAATGTATCAAATGCAGAAGAAACTCCACAACGAAACAATTTATGGCCAGGTGGAACCCTGTCAAGATTGCATGCTCCCCGAGGTAGTTATAACCTAAAGGATGACATGGAGGTGTTCTCCCCTCTTGTGGATGTTCAACCATTAACGCCCTCTCTATGGGATGAAAATGGGATGAAGAAGGATATTTTATTTTCTGATAGGAAACCTATGTTGTTTCCTTCATCTAGTCGAAGATTTTCAAATTCTGAGGAAGGAATCAGTGACCATCCTATATCTGATTGGAAATCTGGCTCATCTTCCAAGCAGGTTATTGTCTCACATGACCCTGATTTTGAATTTAGCTCTGTGAAACATCGATCTATAATTCTTCAATTCAAAGTGAAATAAATCTGGGTTTATTGCTATTGATGCCACTTAGTTAAACATTGTCAATGTGTGACACTTTAATTCCCGGAGATTCAGTGGGAGGACTACTGCATTTTTTTTGTTTATAAGAGCTCCATAACTGGAATTACTTGATTAGGAAGGAAGGCCATTTCTCTTTTATGCCTGTTTCTTATTAATTACTTTGTCAACCAAGTGTACCCTGATGCCCACAAAATGTTTGTTCCTTCCTCGTATTCTCTTCATGGTTAAAGTTGCATCGCCCCTAACACCAAAGTCACAGCTAAAAGATTAATTTCTTTGAGGAGAATTTTTTAGATGCATTTAATTCAGTCATTTGATTGAGATGTGATCTGTGAGGAAGACATGCTACTTAAGATCGTCTGTTTTCTAAGTTGTTTTATCAAATCATTTCCTAGATTATTATGTATTGGTTGTTTGGATTGAGTTCTGTACTGTGCCTGCCTGGGGAAGTTCCCTGTGCCAGAATAAACCAAAATTGGAAATAATTCACTTTTATATTATTTGAATTGATTTAAAAATCAAATATTACGCTTGAGACTAATCGGAAAAAGGGGAATTGATTTGATTTTAAATGCTTTAAATTTTTTCTTTTCTGCAAAGTAAAATGATGAAGTGAATAACGGTAAAATTGTTTACTAATTTAGAATCCAATCTAATGCAAATTCAATCATATTTGATAGAATTCATAAATATAAAGCAACGACCCGTGACATTTTAAGAAACAAATCATTTCCTATTTTATGAACATTTCAAACATATCCCTCTTTCATTTTTGTATTCCATACATATTTATGTTTTACCAGGCAAATTTTGACTGATTATATTGCAATCTAATTGTAGGATATTACTCAGTCTTCCTTTCCACTTGCGGGGTCAACTCCTCCTCCTCCTCCTTCAAAGAGTGAAGATTCTTCTATCACTCCTCCTGAAGCCTGGGGTGGTGAGCGGTTAAGTGAAAAGTATGGTTATCACCGTCAGCCTGTCAATGTACCATCTCGTTTTGGGATGTTGGCTTCTAGTGGTCAGACAGCAGGATCAATGTTATCTGGATTACATGATACTTCCTCGTCTATGGGTGTTAGTTCCTATGCCACTTCAAGCCTGAGTTTAGCTAATATACGTACCAAGGATGCCTCTACAAGCCAGGAGATTTCCTTGGGGTTTACTGATCACACTTTCCCAACTTCTTTGCCTTTGTCCGCCAATGCAAAATCCAGCCTTGGACAAGCAAACATCGAGTCCCCAAAAATCCTTGATTCCCCGAGAATGTCATCTTTTAATAGAAGATTTTCTACTTATGCTGAAAGAATAAGCACTACTTCTACCTTCAGCGACGGAGTTTCCCTTTCAGTTGGCTCTCCTAAGATTAAGAAATCAGGAGCCGAAACCAGAGAAGAACTTCTAAATAGCTTGCTGTTGAAGTCTGATACATCTGCTCCAACAGAATCTGGCTCATTTCCACTGACAAGTGTATGCTAATATTTACAAATTAATTAGATTTTATTATTACTTCATATCTTGATGTATGTGTTTGGAAGAGAGTAGATAATTTTTCTTCTGATTCTTCGTCCATTCGTGTGCTTCAGATTTGAATGGTACCGGGGAGTGGGTTTCATTGATATAGATTGTGTTATTTTTCATGCTATAAGGAATGCTAGTTATATAACGTTTCATTTATTTGCTCTAATGCTCTTATTCTCTTTTCAAATTTATGACAGGGAGTCATCCCACAACAGAAAGCATCTCAGCCAGACCCACAAGGATCTTCATTTACACTTCAGCTTTTTCAACGGACCCTGGAAGAAACTCTGGATTCCTTCCAGAAATCCATACACGAGGATATGAGAAACCTTCATATTGAAATTTTACGACAGTTTCATATGCAAGAGGTGTGTATCTGGAATTAGTGATGGTGATTTTCATTTTTAATTCCGCTCTAATCAATTGTCTCATGCAACAGACGGAAATGTCAGCTGTAATGAACTCTCTTATGGAAAACCAAGCTGAGTTGATGAAAGAAGTGAAGTCCCTTCGTAAGGAAAATCAGCAACTCAGACAAATGCTTTGATGGGTGTGAATACATTTTTGTTTGTCCTGTATTGTGGGGTCTTTTGATTTTCAAGAACTAACAATTGATGTATGCCTGCTGTCATCTTGATTGCGTCTTAGCTTTTAGTGGGTGGTGGTTGAAGAAAAATATCATGAGATAATTGCTTTCTACTAGAATAGGGCTTTGAAAATGTACAGGATCATGATTTTTCCAATTACAGAAGCTTTGTTGAATGTTATATTTACGCTTAAAAGCCTCTTCAATTCTCAAGAACAATTATTGTTTTTCTCAATTTTCCTAGAAGTTGGGGAAATAAAATAAATAATGTTTAGTTTTCAAATTACACTATATTTTGTTACTTGGAATGGTTTGGACACCCTTTTGCATTGAAGTGAATTTTCCATCTGTGTTGTCATTTTGTTGTCCTGAAAATCGACATTGGTTGAATTTCGTCTTTCCTTAGGGTAAAGCAGTATTGCCGTAAGTGTCATCATTCACTTTTTTTGGGAACTATTCTATTTAAGAATAAGAATATTGGGCCGTTTTGTCAACAAGTACATAAATTTGAATTTTAGATGTCAATCTGAAAATAAAGATTGTTAATGAATTTTGTGTTCTGTTGCACGATATTCTACTCCTTCATGCAATGCTTTAATTACTCTTATGTCATTTTTTTTTTCATTTTGCATATATATATATATATATATATTTTTTTTTTTTTCTTTAGAATTTTCAATTCAACCTTTATCTGTGAAGGGAGATTCCACTAAATTCACTGATACATTAACGAGTATGACACTATTATTCATTTCATCTTGATTTGCCTTTGAGTCACACTTCCACCTAATCATGATGCTGAAAACAATAATAATTGGTTTTCAGTTACTGTAATTTCAGTGTCGTGGAAAAGAATCTCATTACATTTTAATTTCGATTAAAGGAAAATTGAATTGTTTAATGCTATTGAAGGAGAGAATTAAACTTTACATAACCCGCGAAACTTAATTAAACTTCACGGGCCTAATTTCATGAAATTATCATGATATATAAAACAATATCTAAATTGTTTTTAAGTTCACTTTCTATTTTTTTATACGCCTTTTCTATATCTTTAGAAGGCTTAATTATCATTTTGGTCCCCTAATTTATTGGGTTGGTTCACTTTGGTCCCCTTATTATTTTTAGGTTCAATTTGGTCCTCTAATTCTTTAAAAGGTTCAATTTGGTCCCTGCCGTTAAGTCAACTTTAACACCGTCTCCGTACATGCCACGTGTCATTTTGTGGAATTTTCAATTTTTTATTTTTATTTTTATTTTTAATTTTTTAATTTTTTTTTAAAAAAAATTTAAACTGCCACGTGTCACCTTATGGTTGTGACACGTGTCATCTTATGGTTGTGACACGTGTTACTTTGAGATTTTTTATTTAAAAAATGTACTGCCACGTGGCAGGTCACGATTGTGCCACGTGTCAAGCTAACATTTGTTGTTTTCAATTTAGTCCCTCTATTTACAATTTTGATTCAATTTAGTCCCCCAATTTTTTAAGATGATTCAATTTTGTCCTCTCTAATTTGATACCAAATTAGTAATTAAGCTTAATTACAACTTA
>Ga0214545_1000226_pt1 | contig 77380 bp, 26 predicted proteins | sample CNSS4metaG_FD_160064 | JGI IMG/M metagenome (GOLD analysis project Ga0214545, IMG submission 160064) | Root nodule microbial communities from cowpea collected in UCLA plant growth center, Los Angeles, California, USA - CNSS4 | ecosystem: Host-associated > Plants > Roots > Nodule | place: USA...
AAAAAAGAAAAAAAAAAAAAAGAAGAAGGACAAATTAGCAAGTTGAGATATCTAAAATATGTCACTTAGAAGCAGGAGAATAATTAAAAGGCGACCAATTGGTGTGCACTAGTTGATGATGAGTTTATATTATAAGAGGGAGATTGTTTATGTGATAAAGCAAATCCAATTATGCGAGATGAAGAGACTTTAAGATACAGTAGAAGAGGAAGAAGGTTATGAGTAGTGGGAATTCTGTTGCACGTCACTAGAGTGGGTTGGGAATGGATTCTGTGATTTGATATTGCAGCAAAGGGAAAAAAAAAGTATTGATTTTTGGATCTCTCTATGTGCAGGGGTTGCATGCGCCGTGTCACTTCCAGAAAGAAAGAGTGGATGAGGTTATGATGGGCATGCAATGGCATGCCACGCATGCATGTGGGTCGATGGATGATGTGATGATGGTAAGTGAGTGGCGCATGATAAGGTTGCTGCAGGGCTTGGGAATTTGTTTGTTTGTTTGTTTGTTCCTTTGTTCTTATCCTAGACAAAGCAGTCCCATGCCAAGGACAGTACTTAAACAGGGGCATTATCGTAAGTTTGCATCCTCAAAGTTGACTCCACCCAATGGTCTAACACAACACAGCAACCACTGGCACCAAATCCACCAAAATCTTTATATTTCAGAGGCACTTTTGCGGTGGCACACACGGCAAACCTGTCCATTGTTGTCGGTGACCACCGTTTATTTACCTTGCTGGATTACAAATTCATATTAATAATTAATTATCTATGTGTATGTATTGGATCTTTTAAGAAAGGATAATGAGAGAGATACAATACACTAGTGAGTGAGTGTAAGTTCAATCTACACATAAAGTATTACATTATTCTTAATCCAAAACCTTGAGACAAGTTTATGGACCTTGATCCTTATATGATATTCATCTTTTTTATTTTTATTCAATATGAAACTTAGACTCGTACTTACATTCTTAACGACATAAAAACCATTTTTATTTAAATATGTAAAACCATATTATTGGACTATGAATGGATTTAGTCTATAAAACCAAACCTCATACTTTATATTCAACTTGACTAAATCCAACTGATATCTCTCACTTTCATATCATACTACTTGGCTTTAGTTTCAATAAAAATATACCTAGTTTAAGGTTTCAGTTGATCAGTTTCAGACAACCAAGGAAAGAAACCAAGTGTTGAACATATAATTAAATTCAAATGTACTTAATTATGAACATAAATAAGCTATAATGTTATACTAAATAATAAATTATCTACCAAATATTATGGATTTTATAACGATGGAATAAGTTGCACTTCCAAGGACAACAAATAATATAATGAAAAGGACTTAACATGCATTGGCTCACTTCTATTTTTTGTTTTATTATCTCTTCATTTCTCATCACACTGTCTGATCACATCTATGTTCTTTTTCTGTTTCACTGTTTTATCTCGTCATATTAAAAATGCATCCATAAGGAAATTAAGCTTTGAAATAAATGTTAAACACTAAATATATAGTATTTTCATGTTTTGAAGAAACAAAACCATGGGTTTATTTTTATCACAAAACTTAAAATTTACAAGTTTTAAAAAGCAAAGGAAACAACTACATTTCCTTTTAGAGAATTAGGAACCAAAACTAAAGTTTGCTCATTTTATATATAAAAACCTATGTAATCCTAAATAATAAGTTCTTAATAACCGTGCCTTAAAAAACTTCACAGCAAAAAAAAAAAACCGATTAATGACCACCATGACTCATAAATAAAGTTCAAAAAATTAATTTCTAATAAATTTGATTGATAAAATTAAGATTAAAACTAATTATCATAGGTCTAAATTATTTATTTCAGCAGTAATAATGAAAATATTTATTTCCCTTTTAGCATGTAAAAAAATACAACTAATGTAGTTTGAATATTATTATAAAGCACCCCTTAATCAAGTTTGAAATTAGAACACGCCATAATTTGTAGTGTATTTAATTAAAGGATTTACAACGAATTTTTCTTCCAACACAACACCTCAAACACGAGAAGACTACAAAAAATGGAGAAAAGTTTGCATCGGCAAGTTAGTATTCTGAACTATAAATCGATAATTCCAAACATTTACCGTAATATTTTAGTTTAGCATTTATTTCTACCTCGATACGATTGTTCCTAAGCTTATATTCCTTTAAAAACGTTTGGTGGTTGAAATTTAAAAGAGACTACAAAAAATATGTTGAGATATACCATGAAATGATCTTATCTGATTTTATGTTAAAAAGTAAATTTTAAGTCTAACTTAATTCTTCAAAATCGATTTCTAAGGTGAGATTTGCATTTACATATATATTATAAAATTATTTTATCTCTAATTGATGTTTAACTTCTAACACACATGTATATACAAAATACAAAATGAACAAAGAAATTCAAAAACTAATTATTTTAAAAAGCTTCACAATAATTTTATTTATTTTTATGTGTTTGTACTTCGTTTAAGATTCATTTACTATATGATTTTATCAAACCAATAATATATCTAAGAAAAATATAACAATAACCTCTGTATAAAATGTCTGATTTATGTGTTTTGTTGAAGTTATACGTGGACAATCAAATGGTTCAAATTATTTGAAATTTTCACACACACATATTTGTAATAGCAATCCTGTTAGAAAGACACAATAATAGAATGTAAAAATGAACTCTTGATAGAATATTATAATGAAGATAAAATGTTTCAAAAAGAATGTACATAAACTGTGTATAAGGGTCGAAATGTTTCAAGTGTTTCTGTTTATATTCATAAATATTTTTGCTAATAAAAAGAAAAAGGAAAAAAAAACTTCTGTATAAAAGTTAGGAAAAATTAATATGTTTTTTCACATTTGTCCAGTAAATAATTTGATTTAGATTTTGATGGGTGAAATAGTTTTTCTCACGAGCTTAAGATGAAAAGGGTTTGGAATTGAAATTATTAGAAGGGTAACGTTTGAATGTATTTGAAGTATGATCTGTGATGAAGAAGATAGCAGGAAATGTCATTTCAGGAAAAAATAGAGCTGAGAGATGAGATAGCGCTAGATAACAAAAGAGAGAAGGGTGCAGAAATTTGTTGGACAAGCGTCCGAGCCAGGTCCGCACCCTAGTGTCGGACTCTTAGCATACAATCTGCTAAGAAACACATAAAATAACAAGTTCAGAGAACTGACACCTCTTCCTCAACCTCTTCTCTTTCTTCTCTCTTTCTTCTCACTGCATGCTTAGTCTCACTCACCTTCACACACACACACATGCATGCATCATCAATTCATAACTCCTTCGCCACCAATTTCATCCCATCTCTGCCTTTGTCTCCTTCCTCTGTCAAGCACCCCCCCAACATGCAAAGCTGTACACCACCTACGCTACCTTAATTTCTGTTTTTCCAACATTGTTTTTACCTGCGTGTATGGTCACAATTTCATCACTTCAATTAATTTTCTATTTCTGGGTGCATAGCTACCTATACTACTACCCAAACAGAGAGCATCCTATTCCACTCGGACACTGCGAACCTTGCTTCTACATGCAACGCAATGCCTTCATTATTTTATGGCTTGCCCTCCAACGTTGTATACTGTAAAAAGGTCAAGCTGTAGCTATTTTCTGTCGCCAACCCGGACAACATCTACGCTTTACTGGATTAAAATATCATTCTTTTTTCTTACCGTTTCATTCGTGTTTCTCTTTTCAGTTCTCAATAATGAGGACAAAGAAACGTACCTTGTCATGGCCAACTACGCTTTGTCATCAAAAAAATAATTAATTAACCACTAACAACGATTACTTACGGAAACAAATGGAGAAGAATACGTATACATCACATAGAACAAGCGGCAGTTAATTCAGTGATCGATATCTCAATTCCCACATAAACATTCCTCGAGCCACGCCATTTTTTTTCTTCTGTTTTCCCTAATCATGCATGGTCAATTTACCCCATTTTCTGTCTGTTAATTTTTAATCACTCCTTAAGCAATATTGTCCTCCTTGTTCGTTCCCACGCTGGGCCAGAGACAAAGTGCAAGATTATGGTGAATGCGCTGCCTAATTGTTGTCATTTGTTTAACCCTAACCCCCTTTCATGCTTCTCTGTCGATCGCCAAAGTGGGTGAGGGGATTAATATTTATATTAAGCAAAAGTTTAAGCATTTAATATAATCAGATCCCACATAGCGAACGTGGTTTCTCCTAACCCTAATTTCTCCATGTGGTAGCCACACAAGAAGAGACACGGCCTAACAACAGGGCCTATTGTTTGGAATCGACCCTACAACATTGGTTGTGCTTCGCGACCTAGTGATTAGTATATAAATGAAAATTAAGGTAAGAGGGCATGTACGAAAACCAAACCTGTATTTAAAATAATAAACAAAAAAAGGGGGAACCAGATCTCTACCTTTGATCATTTCCTAGGAGATTTTCCCCTAACTGTTTTCTTTGTCTCTTTATTTCAGCATAAACACGATATGTGTCCAGCACCTACGTTCTTGTTTTTGATTGGGACCATACATAAACCTTCCAAAATCTAAATATATATACACATGCTTCACTTCAATATTTGATCTAAGATCTTTTGTTGAACCATGTTCTGTGGTCCTGCCTTTCTTTTTTTTTTCTTTTCTTTCTAGATTGTACCCTCTTTAATCTCTACTATTTATTTCCTTATTAAAATTATTAAAATATTGCGAATAATGGCCACACTATAACGAAAGGAGTGGAAATAACAACTCGACAAACCCCAAACGAGGTAAACAGTGACAACTTGATCTTCTACATTGACCTAATATTTAATGTTCCTAAGCCTATTCAATCAAACATATCAGAATGGAATATGAGAATGGATTAATGCCAAAAGATCGCAGGAATAAATAATGGGTTTGTTAGTGCTCTTTTACTATTGGCCTGTTGCACTTATTAGAATGACTTGTGTATATAATTGTTGACGAGACTTCACTAAAGTAGATGTAAATCCTAGTATATATGTAAGTTGATATTACAAGTTGAAGTTAACTTTTCAAAATTAAATTAACGTTTATTATCTTAATAGAGTAAGTGCAAGAGATATGTTGGAGATATTATGTTTGGATGCAGAAACCCTATTTTTATGAAGTTAAGCCAAACTAAAATTCATTTTTTTTAATTATTATTTTCTTTTGATAGATATTTTGGATATGATACAAGATTGAAGAGTGAGTAATTGTGGGACAAAATGGTTTTTTTTTTGAGTGTGGGATTCCAAATTACTTCAGGAACAAAAAGGATAGATTTTTAAAGAAGAATCAGCCATGAGAAATTCCATATTAATTGCGATGCGGGGAGTGTTTTTGAGTGCTTTAATTTCATTCCAGATCTAATGGAATAACATAGCTTGAAAAAGTTTTAGACACAGAATAAATAAATTGGTGAGAAAAATGGTGGTGGAGTCTTGGGATCTAGGTTTGTTTTGAAGATGGTTACTCTTAAATTAATTAAGAATGAGGAAGAATCTGATCATGTCGTTTTAAATTTTCACACTTTATTCTGCTCTGGAGTATACATTGCGAGGTTATGTGCATGTAATACGGCATATGCCTCTCTGTTCACCACCAATTATTGAAATTTGGAAAGGACAGTTGAATCTTGAAAACCTCAATTATCTTCCAATTCTGGTTGGGATTGAAATTTTTAACTTAGATCTGCATAATTAATCTTACTTCTAAGCCTATGTCTTTGCTTTAGTATCTAATTATTATTAAAAAATAAACTAAAAGAATTTAGGTCTGAAAACAAGAAGATGGTTTCTTACTGTCGCTGAGCGGTGTTGTTTTGTCTGGCGTAACTGCAGCTGTAAAATACTATTAAATTTGATCACACCACATAGACTCTTCCCAGCAACACACCAGCAATTTTGAGAACGATAAAGTTGGATAATTCTAATACTCTACAATTTTTTACATCTACTAAATATTATATTGTACGAGAGCTGTTCCATCTAAATTTACTGGTAAGAAACGTCAATGTAGAAGAAAAATGAACTGTGTGATTAGCTATTACACAAATATAATAGATTGATTAAGAAAAAACAGTATATTGTGTACTAGTTTTCGTCAATACACAGTGTAATAGTTTTCATCATACAAGAATATATTGTATATGTACTTATATCGATACACAGTGTACTACTTATCGATAACATAAATACTCATACAAGAATACACTGTGATTAACATTTCCGTCAATTTTATTCTTCCTACACAGTACTACTTAACGAATTTGGATTTTCTGCTTAACCCAACGTCTTGATTTATTTACTCTCTGCAACGTCTATTGGTTACATTGTCTCCAAATTTCCATAAATTACTTATCATTTAGGCCTAAGTTAAAAATTGTGTACACATAGGAGTTTTTATATCTCTTTCACTATAAAAAGTACCATATTATTGACGAGAACTTTACTGAAAAATCAAAATTGATGGTAAAATAGTAATTGTGGACGAATTTAAACAACGAAAACAAATTATCAATGAATATTTTTGTCGGTATAATTGACATAAAAAGTTTCTCTTTTAACGTTCGTTTTGTGGTTGAATCCGTCAATAATTATATATTTTTTTAAATTATTTGTAATAGAACAAATAATTATATGAGGAAGAAGATAAAGAAATATAAAAAGGAAAAGAAAAGGATGAGGAGAAAGAATATAAGATCATTATATTTATTGATGAAATAGAAGTTATCTGTGATAACAAACGGATAATTAATGACTTATTTTTTTCCTAATTTTATTAACCATAGGGTGTCATAAAGTTTGTTTTAATGGGTTCACCTACAAACATTCCCAAATATTTTAATCTGACTTTTATGAATTTATAGTTTAAGAATTGTTTAAGTGAGTAGACTTCAATCTTACAAATAAACTCATGCTAAGTACATTATGAATTTTTACAACTTAGTGATGTTGATACTCTAAAATCTATCAATCATTTGTTATCACATAAAATACAATTAAAAAAAATAAATACAAAGCACGGAAAGATCACAAGAAACTCATGAAAAACATTACACTTCAAGGAAATAGACAAACTATATCTATTATGGAAAAAAATATAAATAAATTTGCGGAGGTAAAATATTAAATAACTTATATTGTTCTTTATGAATAAAAGTTAAATTATCTAATTTAAGAGCAGAATGATTTCTCCACATGAAAAAATACAATAGATTTTAAATTGTATTTACTTACAAAAGTACAAGTAACGAAGTCATCGTCATCTAATACTCAAAAGAACCACTTATTGATTTATGAAACCATAACAAACTAAAATGAAATCATTTTCTTACCAAAATCTCTAAAAGTCTTTCTTCAATTATATTTCAAATCATGATAAATATAAATATGCACTCTTAAAAAAACTAAAAAAACTAGTGAAAGTTTACTCTAAAATTGGACCCGATTCAAGCATCAAATTATGTTTTTATATCACTATTATGCTCTAAATGTTTCATTTACACACAAGTGTATCATCAATAAACTATAAACAAATTAATTTAAGTGTTCTTTTTTACTTTTCACAATTTTGCGTTGCGTTATGGCTGCTTGTTTACCATTTGAGATAAACTTCCAGCCATTGTTTAAAAAAAATATGAAATTAATAATATATTATTTTAAGTAGTTTAAGTGTCATTTCTCATTTTTGTAATAAATATCAACTACCTTATTTTTGTTTTGTTTAGTTGTATGATTTATGAGATAATGGTTATTTATTTTCTCTATAGATTGTTTCCATGTTTGTATAATTTTTATTTTAGTATAGAAAAAAAAATTTTAATTTTTGAAATTTTATTCACTTCAGTACAACTTAGAAAAATCCACACTGTCAGTAAAAATTAATCATTTTATTTTCGTTTCTAAGTAAAATTCACATCAAAATGATACGTGTTGAAAACCTGTTTTATATTTTAAATCTTTTAAGTTGATATTTATTTTACAGAGAAGAAAAGTAATACATGAAATTTTTGCTATTTTCGTATTGAAAACATTATTACATAATAACATTAACATTTACATTCTAGAATTTCTGAAATTGTTGTGGATGATAAAAAACGTTACTTAGATACGAAGAAAGTAAACAAACTTGTATTAACTAAGATTAATTTTGTTGTAAGATACCAGATTCTAATTTAAAAATAAATTATACTATTTTGATGAAAAAGTCAAATTAATTTTTTTATTATTATATGCGTTCCTTTTTATTATCTTTTGGCAAAGCAAACTTAGTGGTGATGTACGCTTTTAGTCAAGCTGTATAAATATACATTTATATAATATAACGTAATAAAAGTTAGTTTGTCTTAAATAAATTTAAATTTTAATATTAAAACAATATTCAATTGTTTTCTATTCATAATTGTTGGATACATTTAATAAGTCAATTTTATAATGTTAGGAGTCGAAGTCATGCGATGTTTAAATATTTTTACCTTCTTTTATCTTTCAATACAAACTCAAATCACTTAAAAATTAAATATTAAGCAAAATTTAAATATTTTTACATTCTTTTAAAATATTTTTTTTAAAAATAAAACTGCGATATACCTCACAAGATAGAGAAAGGAACTACCGTTGGATGTACCAAAACAATAATCATACACATGAAAAAATTATTATTATTAAAAAATTAAAATATTTTTGTTGTTATTCTTATATATTATTCTTGTATTTCTTATAGTTATTGTCATTGTCATTAGTTATTATCACAAAACAAATTAAATATTAGGGAATATTTCTTTATATAAATCAGAGAGAGGAACCATTTGACATGACCCCTATGCATGATGTATACATTATATAGATTTAATTCTTGTTGATTGAATATTCTTCACTGTGCAAGTAGAAAGTTGTATATTATCAGTTTTTCAGCATTATTATATGAATATGAGGATCATTTCTGCTCTGTTTTAATTCAATTCGTCAACTATACGGTGTGGAAGAAAAAGTTTTGGACATGGGAATCAAATAATTTTAACTTTATAGAAACGGTTTCAAATAACCAGCAAACCACAATAAGACAATCTGTCAAATTTGCAGAAATGATGAAGTTTTGCTCAACCTTTTCCCAGACAAAGATGGCATAAGATATTCAATAAATTTCAATCACAGAGAATAGTAGAGAAATTTTATTTTTTTTAATTAAAAAATTAATGTTCAGAGTGACAGACTCAGAATACTTCTAAAACATTAAAATATAAGGGTTTTCTATTTAAGATTGATATATATGTTTAGTTTCAATGTTTTATTTTATGTGTTTTATACCAAAATAATTACATATTTTATTATTTTAGATTTTGGTATTAAAATGAAAAAAAAAAATGTACCTTTGTGCTTGTTATATTTTTATCAATAAAATATGCCCTACAATTTTTATAAGTTTTAATCAAATGGACAAAGTGTGCTGATAAAATGTGTCACTATCATTCTTGTTACTCAAGTTAGAATTAAGAGATTGTTTATGTAGAAAAAACAAACTAAGAAAAAGAAGAGAGAGAGATGTAACTCATGCAATTAAATAAAAGAGCATCTGACCTATATTAAACTTGAAATTCTTATTATTTTAGTAAACACTGTACCATATTTCTTAACCAACAAGTTAAAAATTAAAAAATACTTAAAAATATTAAATATTAATAATTAAATGTTTCCGACTTATCTACTAGATAGATGCTGACATGTTAATATTATATAAGAGTTAAAAAAAAGATGGCACAGTGATTTTTTAGAGAGAAGATCAGTCATTTAAATAAAATAACAAAACAAAATTAACAATTCTTTAGTGTTTTTATTTTTAAATTAATTATTCCTTATTTCATATTAAAATAATAAGATCTGTACATAAATATAAATATAGTTATGCCATAAAACTTATGATTATACTCAGCATTATGCCATAATTTTTACAAAAAAGTATCATGGTAAAATTATTTTCTGATAATATAGTAGGCATCTCTTACTAGGTAGAAAACTACACTAATTTAAATCCATTCATATATTTATGTAGCTTCAAATTCAAGCTCATCGAAGGACTTATATTATTAGGCATCTCTTAGTAGGTATAAAGATATTCATTCTTTCATATTTTATAAAATTAAAATTATATACGGTGGTTTTATCTTCTCCAACTATAATATTTATAATCATTTCATATCGATTTGTATTACTATCCCAAACCAAATATATATTATGTATTATTGGGAATTGAGTTCTGCCTTTGGAATGTGCAAAATTAAATATTAACACTATTAAAATAAATATAAATATTAAGAATAGTATTTTTTTTTCTAAGTAAGAAATGACACAGCAAAATTTCAGAAATTATAAACATTAAGAGTGTTTGTAAAATAGTTTTCAGTGACAAAATGAAAGAAAAAAAGAAGAAGAAAGAAAGTTAATCAAATTTAATATTCGTAACAATATTTTAATTCATAGTATAAAACTATTTTTTATTATAATACTTCTCTTTTAAGAAAATATAGAGAACACATATTAAAAAAAGGTTTCCTTACATTCTTATCACACCCAAATCTAATGTGGCAGTTGCGTCATACAGCAAAGAAAATGATTGAATCATTAATTATTAATTAAAACCCAAAACTTTGGTAACCTATTAACTTCCTTCCATTACTAATGATTATCAAGGTGGTTTTCTACATTCAAAATATACCTTTTGGTTTGCACTACCTTTAATATTCCAAATTGGTACATTAAACAACAGTACTTGTACATAAATATCAATCAAACACTAGTTAGTCTTAGCAAGGTCCTTTATTCTCTCACTATGGAATTTGCCTTAATTGTTTCTTCATTTTTTTAATTTTTATTCATCTATTTAAAATAGTTTTATAATTCTATTCTTGGGAGGTTATATGTGTTCTAATGAAATATTGTTTATTTTTAACAAATTCAATTTTTAATTAAAAAATGATATATTTATAGAAAATAATAAATTATGTTAATATAATTGTTTGAAAATATAATATATTTATTTTCATCATTTTTTTTGTTAATAATGATAGGATCGGTAATCATCTCAAAATTAAAAAAAAAAAAAACTATCTTGTGCATTGTTAAGATAAGAGTTGAGTCATGCTTGATGCTCTTATCATATAATTGAGAATAATATTAATAGTATATTCTAAAATATATTAAATAAATTACAATAAAATATATACTTTTATACAATTATATCACTATTTCACTAACATCTTTTAAGACAATTTATTTATAAAATATAAATTATAATGCAAGTATTTGTAATATCATTTTTTATCATTAAAGCATGACATATGAGTGACATCTAATATGTTATAATTAGATTTTTGTCATGTAACATTATAATATATTATAAATATGTTGATTTTATTAGTATTATTTTCTGCATAATTAATTAGAAGTGAAATTTTAATTATTACTTTAGAACATGACACCTTTTAATCTTGTGGCAGAATAGGAGTAGTGAAAATTCTGGCTCATAGGCTTTAATCAATGGTATGATAAAAGTAACGAGAATCTTTGCTGCTCGCGAGCGAAGTAATCCTAGCAGTCAATTCAGACAGACAATGATATCAACGGCCACGATCATCGTGCTCAGAAAATCAACGCTAACAGCTGCAGAGCAGTGTAAGAGGGAATCCATTTTGCAGTTCAATGGTCACTCACTGTGACAATACACAAATAAACAAAAATAAATTAGAATTTTATTATATTAATATTTTAAGCAATATATAAGAACATTCTTATATTTAGTATATTCAAATTACATTTTTATTTACAATAATTATGTTATATCATATGGGTAGAAAATGAAGATATTAGATTGCGTAATGATATGTCACTTTCGATATTTACATTTTAAAACAAATTATTTAATTTAAAAAGAAATTAAATTCAATTTCATCGAATAAGTTGATAGAAAATACAAACTAAATAGGTTGTTGGTTGCTGATTGGGGTTTCAGGGAATACAACATTGATATCATCGCTCGCATCCTATGCATGCAAACAGTTCACAACATCCTATACTAGTGTGTATGTATAGTAGGTTTAAGTATATACATATAAATTTAATTATGTATATACTTATCGCGTTTGATTTGAAAAAACAAAATAAAAAATAAACATTTTATTGATCCAATTGATCTGATGCAAAATAAGGAGATGAATAAAAAAACACATGGAAAATAAATAAAACTGTAAAATGTTTTTAATATTTTATCTAGATTAAAAATAAAATGTGGTTTATATACATAAGAAGGAAAGTGAGAGTATGTAATAGTATTAAAGGTAATGATTACAAATGGGGTCATGATGACAACGCGTCCTTCCGTATGAAATAAATGATTAAAAATTCAATTAAGAACATCACCACGATCCTGCGCAGCCATAGCCGCCACTTATTCATCCCATTGCCCCTTCTCCTGCCTCTGCCGATCCATATTATTCATTCATTTCCCTCATTATTATTGCTGGTACCACTCATAAAGAAGAAAAATAAAAATGTTCAATCCAAATACAGAAGAAAAAAAAGTCTCCCCAATGTAGAAAAAACAAGAGAGCGAAGGGAGAATAGATAAAGACATATTCCAAAATTATTTTAAACTTATATGTATATATAATAATCTAATAACCCGAAATGAAAGCATAAGGAAGTGGTAGATTCTAGAGAGAGAAACTAAAAAATAATCTTGTATTGAAAATGAAAAACTCAAAAGTTCAGTATTTAAAGCCCACAAGAGTTGTACCTGGCAACTGAGGAGGAATAATAGAAGCTGAAATATCTAAATAAACAGCACCCTTCTCTTCTCCTTTTTTTTATTTATTGACTTTCCAAATTCATGCCATGCCTATACAAATCATTTCAGCCTCTGTTTGGGTTCTCAAATTTCGAACCCTTGGTAGTTTAGGTTTTTTGCTTATGGCACAGTGTAACTATTAATCAGTCTTGAAAAAGCTGCTATTTCCTCACTCTCACACTCCTCTATAAAACTCCACCCTTCCCTTGCAATAGTTCTTCGCACTTTCTTCTGCCATCTTTCTCTTCTATCCTATCTCCCACCATCGCAGGAATACCTGTACTTTTTCTTCAGATGGGTGAAGAGTTGAAACCTATGGTGTCTGTGAGAGAGTTCGATCCTGATAGAGACAGAGAGAGAGTAGAAGCTGTTGAAAGGATATGTGAGGTTGGACCCAGTGGCAAGGTTTCTCTCTTCACCGACATGCTGGGTGACCCAATTTGCAGGGTTCGCCATTCGCCTGCTTTTCTCATGCTGGTATACATCAACTAACCAACTTTAATCAATGTATCTACACACTTTTCTCACCAACTCAATGAGAGATAAAGTTTCAACAAGATAATAACATCTTAATGATTTTTTCATGTGGATCAACAGGTGGCGGAGATTGGTGAAGAGGTAGTAGGAATGATAAGAGGATGCATAAAAACGGTGACATGCGGAAAAAGATTATCCAGGAACGGAAAACACAATGCCAATAACGCTAAACATGTTCCAGTGTACACTAAAGTCGCCTACATACTAGGCCTTCGTGTTTCACCTAATCAACGGTAAGAAGAAGTTAGATAGATGGTTATGTTAATCATATATAGATGAAGATGTTGATTAATTATTTGCTTGTGTTGTGATGATGCAGGAGAATGGGAATAGGGTTGAAGCTGGTGCACAGGATGGAGGCGTGGTTTAGGGATAATGGAGCTGAGTATTCCTACATGGCAACGGAAAACGACAATTTAGCTTCCGTTAAACTCTTCACCGACAAATGCGGGTATTCAAAGTTCCGTACCCCGTCCATTCTTGTCAACCCCGTTTTCGCCCACAGAGCAAGGGTGTCCCCCAAGGTCACAATCATAAGCCTTTCCCCTTCCGACGCGGAGGTTCTCTACCGTAGCCGTCTCTCCACGACGGAGTTCTTCCCGCGCGACATTGACTCCGTCCTGAAGAACAAGCTGAGTCTGGGGACGTTTCTGGCGGTCCCCGGCGGGTCCTACAGTGTCGAGACATGGCCCGGGCCAGATCTTTTCCTGTCGGACCCACCCAAGTCGTGGGCCTTGGTGAGCGTGTGGAACTCTAAGGAGGTGTTCACGCTCGAGGTGCGAGGCGCGTCGCGCGTGAAGCGCACGCTCGCGAAGACGACGAGGGTGGTGGACCGGGCCCTGCCGTGGCTGCGTGTACCGTCGATCCCGGATTTGTTCAGGCCGTTCGGGTTTCACTTCATGTACGGGCTTGGAGGGGAAGGCCCAGATGCAGTGAAGATGGTGAAGGCCCTGTGTGGGTTCGCGCACAACCTCGCGATGGAAAAAGGTTGCAGGGTGGTGGCCACGGAAGTGTCGCCAAACGAGCCCTTACGGTCCGGTATACCCCACTGGAAGATGCTGTCGTGTGACGAAGATTTATGGTGTATGAAGCGGTTGGGCGAGGATTACAGTGACGGTTCCGTTGGTGACTGGACCAAATCTCAACCCGGAATGTCCATTTTTGTTGACCCGAGAGAGGTCTAACGAGTCAACGTCCACCTCCACTTTTTGGTTCTCTTGTCTTTTTCTTTCTTTTTCGGTTCCTCCTATCTCTCTCTCTCTCTCTCTCATTTTGTGTATACTTTCTCAAAATATATTATCTAGTTAGGGTAACGAGTTGGAGGTGGAAATGCAGATAGTGAGGTATATGTGATTTTATTGTTGTTTTTGCTATGTTGAAGGAATATCCTTATATCCACCATATCCCCTTCACCTTTTGTTGTTACGAATTTTGTTGTTACTAATTAGCTTTTTCTTAGACGAAAGTGGCTTTTTGGACCCCTTTCCACCCAAACGCAACCTTAGTTTCTGCTCTTTTTTACCTATCCTCTTTAGTAATTTGGACTTTGTTCTTTTATTTGTTTTGTTTTTGATAATATAGTTATTTTACTAAATATAAGTATCAGAATCTATGACTGTGTTACGCTTTTATATCAATAATGGGATATGGCTTTTGAGGGAGGGGGATATGAACTCGTGGGTGAATCCCAATATACTTTTTTGTTTGGGCATGTCTTGTTGCTAATCTTTTCTTAAAGGACCTTTTTTGACGCCAATGTCTTCTGTCCTTTGATAATATGCCCGCAGCTCAGGATCTTATCTTTGCCTAACTTTATTTGATTATTGAGTTCCTCGCATATTTCTTAGATCAATTTTTTTTATGCACACAGATTAGAACAGAACAAAGAATGTGAGATAAGATGATAAGTGTGATATAATAAAACCGGGTTATTTAAAGAATATAAATTTATTTCTTAATGGTAGTACGAGTCAAAAGCTCCCAATTGTGAGCACCCCTAAAATTTATTTAGGCATGATTATATTCGCAGGTAATTACGTTTAGTTTTTCTTTTTTTTTTTTCTTTTCAACTTTTGTTTCTTATTCACTCAATAGCGATGGCTTTTATTCTCCTTCTTCCCATAAAAAAATATTTCTAAACCACCTTATCATTTTTTTTTAACTTCCTTTTTCTCTTATGATTATTTTATTTTATCATAAAAAAATACATAGGTCTTGTACAGAAACATCGTGTAAAATAGATTTTTAAACTGAGAAAACGTCTAAAAAAATGTTAAAAAGACTGAGAGTGAGTATAAAACAGGCTTTAAGATCATTAAATATGTTTTATTGAAACGGTCAATATATTTCACACCGTTTTGTATGCTAATTTTATTAGTATTTATGTTTATAGAATATATTGGTTATAAAGACTTAAAAGATAAAAAAAAGAATTTTGTTTGGTTTTCTTTGTATTATTGTAATTGGTAATGTTTGTGTGGTGATGAAGTAAAGTGTGTAACGCATGAAAGTAATGGGGAGAGGTGAAACAGTGATGGATGAGGAGGTGGCGAATGCAGAATGAAGAGTGTGTGTGGCCTAAGTGATGAGTACTATAAGTTGTTGCAAGTGTGGGACTTGATTTTGTTTGTGAAGCCAAGTGGCATTATCTTTTGTTTGTCCTTGATTTTCCTTCTAATCATAGTATCTTTTTGGGGTTTGCCACCCCCATTCATGATATCCTTCACCCCATCTTTTTCGGGTGATGGACATGGCATTCATTTAGTTAAGACGTGACTCCTCGTTGGAAAGAGATAGCTACAAAATTGTACCTGCGTTTGGGGAAAGGATAACTTAGTCATTTTGCAAGTCAATCGAACTACATGGAGTTGACCACATACCTAGCATTACCTAATTCCTTCAAAAGTAGCCTAGTGCTATAAACTTTTTTTTTTCTCACATCGATTGCTCTTATCCTTCGCTCACTCTTTGTCGTCTTTCGCCTTTCATTTATGTCAAAAAATTAAATTAAAAGTTAAATTTATATAATATGAAATACGCGAGTCAATCTAACACATCACGAATTTAGTTTTGGATTAGGTTAGGATAATTTTTTTTTACAATTTTTAATTCGCTCCCCTTAGAATTCGTTAAACTCGTAATGAGTCAGATTGATTTACTAACCTGTAAATAAAAGAAGTGCTTTTATTATGTTAAATTTTTCATTTGGGTCGAATTATGTTTTTTCTTTAGTTAATACATTGATATTTTTTTATTTATTTTGGTTTATAGAAAGTGTTTTTATTATGTTAAATTTTGTATTTGGGTCGAATTACATTTTGATTTTATTGAAATTTATTTAGATTTTAATTGTAATTATAATTTTTTTTTTTGAGATTGAAGAAAACAAAAAATGTATTTCTTTTAATTAAGTGAGTAAGTGAACCAACTCAGTTAATCCACTAGCCTGTAATGGATCAGGTCAGACCGGACTGAGCTGGATTATCCATTTTAACAGTATATTTTTAGTCTTTAATTTTTTTTTTTGTTTTTCAAATTTAAATACAACTTTTTCATCCTGTGTTTTACGAACTATAAAAATTGTAGGTTCTCCTTTATTTTATTATGTTGAATTAGAGCAATAAAAAATATGTTGTCTTGTTGACTCGATGGAGTAGCATGTTGGATTAAAAAATCTGTTTTAAAAAAAAAAAGTATTGAATCAATTTCATCTGATCCACATCCAACGGATTAAACACGTTAAAGGGCAATTGAAAACAAAATGAAAACCACTGCTTTTATTTTATCATGTGTTTACTTTTATAAAATACGTAACAAAAATAAACATATTAATAAATCAGGTTATACTAAAATAGAAGTTGGAGATCACTTGTAATAAATAAGAAGGTCAATTTATAATATAGAAATAATTATCACCTTACAAATTACCTTTGAGAAATATGATATTAGAATTTATATTAACGACAGTTTTTTAATATATCGCGTTATTAATTATTGGACCACTATTAAATAATTTACGAATATTTAGTTTTACACATAAGATACATATAATGGAAGTAACTTTCACTTTATAAGCGACAATTTTGCAAAAATAAATTTATTTTAAACCCACTTTCCAATAAAAAAATTAGATGAAATTATCAATTTATTTTCTATCCTTAAACCATTAAATCAATGACAACTAAGTAATTGTATTCTTTTTATTAGACATGTTTTAAAATTTTTCATTGCCATGCATTAAAAGAGTTCAAACATATTTTGTTATTGTTATGTACATGAATATGTTAATATACCCTTAGACTGAATATTTTAGTTTTTAGAATAAAATTCTAACTGGACCACTTGATCCAAATTCATTATAAGAAAAAAGAGTATTTATATACATTTTATTGCCAAAAATTCTTTTATATCAATTTTTTTATCGTAAACTCCACATTTTATATGCACTCCCATTTTCTCTATTCAACTTTCCAGTTATTAGTTGGAACTTGCTGGCAAAAAATAAATAATTAGAATTGATAGTGATTCTCAATTTTTTTTTCATATTATGATATTTCCATCGTTGAATTCAAGAGAAGAGTCATGCATTTTTGTTTCTTTGAGAAAAACTTTATTATCTTATGTATCATACTCTCTCTTTTTTTTTTTTCTAACACAAACAGTTGAGTGTAATGTTCAATAAAAAGTTAAAAAAATATATAAAATAATTATATAGAATAGGAGAATTGTCAACTTACCATAATCCTTAGTATAAATAAACATAAATAGGGTTGTAAATTGTAATCTATCTTTCAAATTGGGTTTATGATGATTCGTGCATCTAATTGTTTATGTGATCATATTCACGTTTTCAAACATAATCACACTTGTCCATTTCTGAAGAATCCACGATACTTTCAATGAATGTAGCACGCGGAAACACCCTAGAACCTAGGGTCAAGAATTTTAGTGTGAACATTCATAGGAGTAAAATATTGTTAACAATAAAAAATAGTGAGAAAAAGAAAACACATTCAAGTTCAACAAAAAATATTTACATAATTGAGAAGTTAGTTGCGTTCGTTTACCTTATGATTATTTAATGACTCAAAATAAACATAGTACTAAACTAAGTAGAGTTTGCTTAACTTTCACACCTCATGTTTTGTTTTAAATAATACATTTATCCACAATTGAATAGTTTCCAGTCACATTTCTTCTCTTATGCAATATATAAAACGGTTAAACAAGCATGAATTGGTCTCAACTTAACTTAACTCTTGTATCACAATTTTCCCAAAATAAACTTTTGAAATTCAAAGCACGTACGTTTTCCAATGTTGTTGTGTTGTAGAAAAATGAATATGTTTTGATCATTTTACGGTGAGTGGTAATTGTAAAATAGAAGAAATATACTATTAGTAAAAATCTATCATTAATCTATTACTCAATTATTTGTGACATTCGCAATTAAAAAACATAAACATTAGGTACTCCCGCCACTGAATGCATCCAAAGTATTCAATTTTTAAATTGTCAAGTGATAGATAGATTCAAAGGCCTACCCGTAATTGTAATTATCTGAAACATTAAAATAAGAAGAAAAAAAAATAACAATGATATAAAAATAAGAAGGAAGGAGAAACATGCACGAGTGAAGTGAAGTGAAGTGATCACGGATCAGTGTCTTTCCGCGTCTTAAGCCCAAAAGAATAAAATTAATGATTTGACTAACTAATCTCCTAAACAAATTAGTCTTGAATAATTAGGTCAATAAAACGACCTTAAGTTTGTTTAATTATATTCTGAAAGCAATAAACTACGTAAACTATTATTGGTATTAGTCAATTATGTGAATAGAAGTGGTAGGCAGGGTTGGAACATGCCAAGTTTTGCCTAATGGACACTAATTAAACATAATTTAGGTGTAGAAGCTCGTTTCTCGAGTCATAATTTTGTATTTTAGAGCTTCATGAGACAGACAATAGATACTTCTATGGATCAGGTCAAAGACACAAAGAGACACACAAAAAAGTGGTTGCCAGTTTGCCATGAAAAGACGTAGAAGATTGAAACGTTTTTCTTTTCCACCATAGAATTTAAAAGAGCTCCATTATAAGCTACTCACTGTGCCTGTTTTCCATGTTCTTTTCCACCATGTCTTAGTTTAATTGACCAATTCACTGGTTTGGGTTTAAGCACAAAATGACAAAATGGTTAGTTATAAAGTTGAAGTCAATGTTGGACGGTATTATTTTTTCTATAGCCTCAGTACTTAACATTTCTCATTTGTGCTTTATATATAAAATACACCATTCACACACACTACTACATAATATATGATATCAACATGATTTTAGATAAAACTGATGGAAGTACTGTACTAAACAATTCATAATATATAATATATAAAAGTAGTGCAAATTACATCTTACACGTCAATTTTATAAGATTGAGTTACTCATAGTCCACTTCTTAATATTGTATCAAAAACAAAATTTTGAAAATATCCTAACGAAGTTTGTTGTTTGTTTAATTTATTGTTCCATCGTTATCGAACTGTTATCTAATTATTTGTCTACTCTCATATTTGAAACGTATATGTCTCTAAATGAGATGATGTGTTAAAAGTTTTACATCAACTAAAAACAAGATTAATTCATAGTATATAAGTGGGTGTAATTCTCATTTTACAAACAAGGTTTATAAGGTTGAGTTAGACTCAAAATACACATCTTAACAAAATACAAACAAAATATTGATATTTTCGAGGATCAATAACATAATACAAACATAATGTATTTTGAATTTTGTATAATTATTGACAAAATAAATTCGTTCATCAAATATTAGTGGTTATTATGACAATTTATAGGTTTGATTGAACAAAACATGTATGATCGTTGCTACAAAGGTAAACTTTTTATACTTTTGGCCGTTAATTTTTTGTAGATTCGTAACAAGTCAAGAACAAGTGTGAAACTTATCTGTTAATTGGCACTACGTATCATTTGCGAAGTGGGAAGTGGTTATATTTTTATTTTTTCATGTCTAAATTAAGGAGAGATTAGACAAAGGTGGAAACTGCTGTCGGGTGATAATGTTACAGTTATGAACTAATTTATATTATATTTTTAGAAAGCCCCGTGTTTTTAATGAGATTCCCTAAAAAATATTTGTTTGACACCACATGAACAGATAGGGAATCAAAGAGGGGGAAAATTTATATTTAATTTGATTGATAAACTGCACGCTCCTCTTACGGTAAAATATATTTCATTAGACAATACATAAAATTTGGGAAGAAAAAAACGAGGCATGTAAATAAAAAGGAAAAAAGGCTTGTTAATAGGAGGCATAAAGTGCCAAATCAAACTGTTCATGTAGTTTTAGAAAAGGAAAAAAGAAATATTCCTACAAAATTTTACAACTTAGCTTATTATTTTTAATATAGCATAAATATTCTTATGTCACACAAAAATGTTTTTTTTTTAACTCAAAACAAAGAAAAAAAAGAGAAAAGAACACCATTATTCTCTTTTTCTATTTCTATATTTTTAGCCTATTTTAAATGAACAAAATATTCTACTTCTCCTGATTGTATTATCTGTTGTTTCAACATATCCAGAAAAAAAAAATAACAATTAATGTCAGTCCAGAGAGAATAGTATTCTATTTGTCCTAATTTCTAACGAAGTTTCTCTTATTCAAGATGAACCAGAGTGCATAGTACTAAAATTGAAAATGAGTACTAAGTTAACGAATAGAGCTATTTGGACGCAAAATTATTGTGATGGGGTTGAAAGAAGGAACTAGGCCTGTCTGTAACAACATAAAGGACCAACATGATCTTTTGATCGGGCTTTACTAGGTCTAATTAAGTTAAGGAGGGGTTCTTCCTACACCCCATTATTTTCTTCTTGCACCTCAAAATTTTGCATTGATTCCCATTTTGCCCCTCCTAATTATATATTTAAGTAAATGAATAAAACTATGTCTTCTTCCTTTTCCTTACCCTTCTTTCTACAAAATTCGAGCAACATTTTGTGCACCGGATTGTCCATTCCGGTTTAACTTACCAGATCCGAGAATCAATGCTTTGGAGATGCAGGAAAAAGCCCTTTATCTGCTACCTAGATGCAAGAAAAGGCCCGCAGATAAAATGACATACAAGCCCATTTTAACTTTAAAAAGAAAAGGGAATCTTTTTGTACTTCTGTCATATATTCTCATACCTACTGTAATCTTTTTTTCTAACCCGAACTACCCTTATTATGAAATGCACCCCCTTCATTTGTTATTGTGAAACCTCATTATTATTGTGAAAAATATATCTTTTTGTTATTAAGCGTTGGAAAGAGGTATAAAAATTGAGAGGTGTATACGAAAAAACATTGTTAGTCTAAATTGATCTTGATCTTATCTATAACAATATATAAAGGGGATTTTCCTTTTTTGTGTCCACTTTTTAAAATACCGATTTTACTCTTTAAATTTAATAATTTATTAAATTTTTAAAAATTGACCATTATTTTTATAAACTTTTTATAAAATTAGATGTTTCTGTTTGTTCTCTTCTTCTCTATTTATCAATGGTTATTCTTTTATCTGTTATAATATATTTTACTTTACTTTTAATAAATATAATTTTAATTTATATATTAACTTAATAACATTATAATATTATCACCTACTAATATAATATTACACATATTTAAAAAATTATATACACAGGCGGTACAAGCTAGTATACGCTAGTTATTAAGAAAGAGAATTAAAGGAGCAGGTTCAGGTTCTTACGTTTTACCCGAAATTACACTTTCTTTCACCTATTCATCTGCAAAACCTTTTAGATCTCTTCAAATACTTGTTTATGAAGAAGTGCGCTGAATACACTGTGGCTGACCGTTGCTCCTTTTTCATCCTTCTGTAACCCATCCATTAATGCTTTTTAGGCAGAAGCATTTTCTTGAATTTTGTTTCACCTTCTTTCAGAAAACACCAAAATATAAAACAAACGGTAAAAAGCTGTGTAGCAGGTGGCCCATTAAACCAAAAAAGTTGAGAGGACAACACTCAACACTGCCCCACATCTTTTAAATCACTCATCAAAACTGTATAATTAAACATTTTAACCTTTCAGTAAAATTGAAAAATCCTTCCATAAATGATAGCTACCCAAAATTCATAAATGCCTTATAACAATTAATTTTTTTAAAAATAAAATATTTTGCTAGAGAGAAATATTTCAAATTAAGGACTAAAATCTCTCACAAATATCAAACTACCTTACCATGTCAAGGTCATAGTATAAAACTCAAATCAATCTAACCTGACTCCAATAGAATATTTACGCTTATTATCAGTTTATAAGGAAAAATGGACATCTGAGTACAGAACTACCCAATATTTCAGTCCAAATTACTCCAAAACAATGCTGGCAAACCTCAATTTTGTTAATGTGCCAGAAGATTATCGTAGTTCAGGCTTGGATTTTTGAGGAAAAAAACATTTTAGATCACAAAAGGAAAGACATTTCAGACATACAGAGCGAGAAAAAAACATGTTAGATCAAAAAGGAAAAGACACTTCGGAGAAACAGAGCAAGGATGTTTCAATTCAGGAAGGTAATGAACAATGACTGGATTCAAAACGACAAATTGTGATCCTGTTTTGAAAACTAACCATTCAAGATGTTCAAATTCCATAGCCAAATTCCTAATCGTGATCTAAATGGTATGCAAGAAACAAAAATGTGTTGGTTCATCTGATAAAAATTATATTCTTACAGTTAAAATAACAAGAGACAATTCTAGTAGAAAAGTGGAGGAAAAATAGACATAATCAGAAAAGTAATTCAGAATAGAACTACAACTTAGTTACTACATATATCCATAAAACCATGGTAAAACAAACAACATGACAATTATGCTGGAAAGTATCTAAGTTAGTCCTTGTTCTATTTCCCAATATAGAAGCCGAGTAGGTCCATACATTATACATAAACAGATTGCAAGACATAAAATCCTCAACACTAACTGCAAAAAAAAGAAGGTCGCCAGCACCACTTTGATTTCACTTAGCTAAGAATAAACCGACAATGAAGGAAACCTGCAAAACAATACCACTTTTTAGCAATGAAGGGAACAAGACAAAAGAAAACAATGGCACCAACCAAGCTAAAACAGATTTGAGAAAACAAAGACATTATGGACAATGCATGTTTACTTGGGTCAGCATTGATCAACATGGCAGTGCCGCCAAAGTTGCATGTTCCACCATTTCTCTTGTGCTTCTGCCAGTAACTGTTGAAAGCATAGGAGGCGTGAGCAACCACAGTGTCAGGATAATAGCAGTTTCCCTGTGGCGTAATCTCCATGCAATCAGCACCACCCTCTCCACAAGCGTAGTCCATAGCCTGTTGCAGGGTATCTTCAGGAACACTAGGCTTAGCCACACACCACACCTTCTGAACAGGGAAAATTTGGGGATAAGGTGAGCCATTGTGTAGTGGATCACAGGGAGGGAGTGTGAAACCATGAGGTGAACTAGCTGGAACACTAAATGGTGGCTCCTCAGGGGAAAAAGCAGGAGAAAGTATTGGTGGGGGTGAAGAAACTACTTGTGCTAAAGGAGGAAAAGGTACATTGGAAGAAGCCATTGGTGGCTTGGCTATTTCTGGTGTTGGAGCTGGCCTTTCTGGTAAAGAGCCTATTGGGCTAAAATCAACAACTGAAAGCTTTCTACTTGCTGTGTTTTTCCTCCCTTTTGTAACAATGGCAATGACATTTATGTTGGTGAGGTAGAAAAATCCAAGCTTTTTCAAGGACTCAAAGTGAGAAGACACCAAGCTCAAACTTTTATCAGAGAAATGGGAGAAGCCATGATGTGGGATCACAGAGTATGTGGAGTTTACCTCTTGGAGAAACTGTAAGAGGGGTTTCACCATTTTCAAATCATTGGTAGAATAAACTTTGTTTAAGCAGTCCAGAGTAAAAGCAACAGAAACTTTTATGTCTTTCTCCAAACCCCACCTCTTGAGTGAGTGGTAGACATTTTTCAGGGAAGACAGAACCTCGGAGAGGTGGTTGTGTTGGTGGTGTTCGTGGCAGAAAGCAGTGGTTCCCACAACTACGGTGGTGATATTTGAGGCAGGGTAGTGTGCAAGAACGTTGTGTCTGAGCCATCTTTCAGCCAATAGAACACTGAAAGACACCTCTTTGAGGTCTTCACCACTCACTGAAACAGCCAAGGGAAGCTCATCGGCTTGTGATGAGGCTTGTAAAATGTCATCACTCGTCTCACATAGGTTGAGGAACTCAATGGATTCTTGACCAGTTACTGCAAATTTGAACCAACTATTAGATTGAGAGGAAAGAAAAAAAGAAGAAAAACCCACATTACAAAACATTCAAAGTTGAGAACTTTATGATAAGAGAATGGTGAGGTTTTTTTTACTCACCAGTAAGACCCAGAAAAGAAAGAAAGAAAATAGGAAATAGCCACCCCATTTTCTTCAGAGCTTTTGTTTGAAACACACTTTCTAAACAACCTCGAACTTGCTGGGAAGTTCTTGGCTCATGCACTTCTTATGTTGGAAATGTGACTTTTTAAAGAGTGCAGAAGGAACCCACCCAACTCAGATGTTTATGAGTTTCTCTTTCTCCACACTGCCTACATTTGCAGTTCCACATCGAAAGCTTGAACCATTTGGGGGGAAATAAAATAGAAGTTAATACTCGTCCTGTAATAGTACAAAGAAAATAAATAAATACACATAACTTTCTTATTTTTAACTAATTCTTACCAAGACAAATATGAAAAAATAATGAGTTTAACATAACTTTGTATTATAAGTATATAAGATTTAGGAATTAATGATCATGCAATAATGAGAATTAAAGAAGAAGTGACAAAGTGGATATATATATATATATATATATATATATATATATATATATATATATATATATATTTTTACAATAAGAAATACACAAAGGTAATAAAATAGCGAAAGACTTCACTTAAAATATAATGTTAAAATAAGTTTTTACATCGTTTCCCGTAAACTATTACGCTAATAATATTCCAAGTATTTTTAAATAGCATTCACACTATATAAAAAAAATACTTACCTTTTAAATACTTTTAATGAAACAATATTAATATTTTTTATTAACTAACATTTTTGTTAAAATTTTAATATATAAAGATAAAATAAAATTTTAAAATATAAAGTTAAAGAAATTAATTGCTATATGTTAACAATGCCAACAAAATTACACCATTAAAATTATCATATAATTCAAAATTCAAAATTTTGCAATAATTTACTAAAATTAAATCACAATATATTTATTATTTTTTTATTAAAATTTTTGTATTAAATTTAATATTTTAGTATAAAATTTTATTTCATTAAAATTATTAAATGATAATATAAAAGTTATTTAATGTATTTTATGAACTAAATGTGTATTTTTAATATTAAATTTTTCAATTCCTTACATATTTGATAATATATCATATTTTAAAAAATACTTAAGTCTGAAAAATAACATTTTAAAACTACAAATTTTACTAAAATATATATTTAAAATATGTGATTTAAGTGGTTCAAACTAGTACTATTAAAGATTAATTAAGTTAAATTAAATATAATAAAAAAAAGTAAATATTAATCTCAACTCCATTTGAGAAATGCTTTTGAATTTTCAAAGTTAGTAACCAATTCACTTAAATCGAACCTATGTACACCCCATCAACAGATGCAACCAAGAAAATCCACTGCAAGTAATCAATCCAATAGGAAATGTTTGTAATTTTAAAATTTATTGAACTCTAAAAATACTAACATTTGCACTATATCAAACTTATTTAATTGATTTCTGTATGGTGTTATACTGCAATCATAAAGAAATGGAGATTTTTAAATTGAAATTTGTTCATTGCAACGTGAATGGTTGTGATGAAATTCTAAAAGACAAAATCAATAAATCATTCTGAAATTTGTGTGTGTTGTACTAGAAATTTGACCTAGGAAAAAGAGCATAACACGTGGAAAAAAAGACTATGTGGAACTCGTGAATCGAAGGAAAAGAACCACACTGAACCAGCACAGAAAAGGAATCAAGACGTTACAAATGAGCCCACAACAGACCCAATGGCCCAATTCTCAGTACCGTGGAAGAGACGGTTAACGACAATAGTCTAATTTTGACGTTTCTTACCGTACAACTAGAGAATAAAAGTTCCGCCAAACAACCTAAACGAATCGTTTTTGTAACACAACATAGTAATAAACATATGTTTTGTCATGCCTATTCTATGAAGGTAAATTTTGGGATTGATTATTTATGTAATAAGCTTATAATTAAGTTTAAACTTATTTGCTATTTACCTGAAGAGACTAATTCAGTTAATTATTTCATAAATTGAGTTCATAAGCTTGTTTACATTGTGGATTTGTTTGTTTTCACGTTTGAAAAGTTATACTAAACAATTGGGTTGAAAGGAAGCAACTGGACCAATTAAAAAACACTGCAACATTGGACATAGCTAGGCCCAGGAGACATCATTTAAAATTAGTACACTGTTGACATCAATAGCCAATGACTACTAATAAGTAGTTGATATCACTTGTGTTGTGCTATATGATTTTGTTAAACAAAATATCAGGTTCTAGAATACCTTCTCTTTAAATGATTAACTATTTTTCTGTAAAAATTATTTCTATTTAATGTTGAAAAGTACTTCCTGTTTCTAAAATGATTATTATAAATAAATTATTAATTAGTAGTTCATATGTCAAATTTAATTAGAAGATAGGAATGAGAATACCCCATCCTTTTCGATCATATATTTCGTATTGAAATATCCCATTTGTTTGTGTTTCAACTATTTATGAAGAAGATGTTGGTCCACTTATATTTGTTCCAAACTACTCTAACGCAAAAACATTCATTTTATAGAAATTACTTGCCTAAAATACACTCTTAGGTCTAGCAGTGAGAAATTAGATGCAAAGAAGAGTATAAAGAAAAAAATTATATATTTTTTTAGTTACACGTATTGAGAAACAAATTACGCGAGAAAAAGAAGAGAAAAATTATCAAAGTGATTATTAGTTCCATATTAGATAAAATATACTAAAAACATACACTTTAAATTATAGAAAAAAAAAACTGATATTTTATGATTATTATTAAAATTAATGTTTTATTAAATTTAAAGAAATATATATTCTTACAAAATAATTACAAATAAATAAATAAGGGTTAAATATGTTTTTGATCCTTTAAATTTTATTGAAAATTGAAATTAGTCTCTCTTCGAAATTGTGTACCAATTTAGTCACTTAACTTCATAAATGTGTGAATTTAATTATTTTAACTATATGTTGTTAAGTTTATAATGTTAAGTTTATTTCACGTGTTTCAAATGTATTTATGATAACATTTGAATCGCTTATATCATTTGACACAATTTTTCTTCAATGTTAGTTGAAATGTTATTACGAAAAATGTTCTAAACATTAAATAAAATTAACAAAATGTTATTAAAAGACTAAATTCATACATTTCTAAAGTTGAAGGATTAAATTAATATAAAATTTTGAAAGTGGATTAATTTCGATTTTTACTAAAAGTTAAATAACTAAAAACATATTTAACCTAATAAATAATTTTAAAAATAAAATAATTTATATTAACAAAGAAAATATATATAATTATAGATAGAGTAACTACAAGTGAAATACTTTAAAATTAGACGAATAGAAAATGGGTAATGTTTTAGAAGATTAAAATCCAATTTAAATATTTTGATAATAACTAAAAATGTATTTTATTCGAAAAATAATAATTTAAACTTACTGAAATATTAAAAAAAAAAGGAAAAACTTTTGTTTCAGCCCGGTACAAAACCGTGAATGATATGATCTGAAAACACTTTAATCGTGTCAACATGCATGTACACTTTGAGATGTTTATTTTATTTTTTTTATTTTTTTTCTGTTTTAAGCTAAGAAAGACGTTATTCACTCTCTCAGTGTGTGAAGATGGATTTTTCGGTGTGAGTTCAGAACACCATATTCCAGCTGGAACCCTCGAGTCCATGATGATAGGTCCACAAAAAAAAAAACATATCTCTGACTTTTTCTACCATTTCTTTTTTCCACCTTTGGAATCTTAAGGTTGTGTTTGTTTATAAAATGGACTCATATACTTCCAAATCTAAATTGACCAGTCTTTTCTGGTTACATGTTGTGTCAATTTCAATTAAAATAAACAAAAATATTCACAAATATCCAAAATATTCATATTCACCACAATCTTGTACATATCTCATAAAACAAATAAAATTATAGATTTGTAAAATATATAATGTGATCAAGAGAAAAAAAAAACAATTGTTGAAGTTATATGATAAATAACATTAATAGGAACAATTTCATTAATTTGTAAAGTCATAAACCAGTTTTGTTGATTAAATTGAATGTTATTAATAATAGTATGTTTACCTTTAGGTTTGATGGAGCTCCTAATAATTTCACCTGGTAGTGAAGAAACATATAGAAAGAGTGGAGTGAATGGTTGTTCTTTAGGGAGCAAATATGCGTGCACTGCATCTTCATCTTAACACACAGATATCTATCACTATTAAAGGAGGAGTGCTACGTATTTAATTATATGTCTTTTTCTGTTTGTTTAAATAAATTATTTTTTATTTTTTTATTGAAAATAATTATTAAGATGATAACAGTTTATTCTGTGTTTTATTTTAAAGAGTCATCATTCTTTATTTTAAAAAATAAAAAATTTAAGGAAAAGTCCATCTCCTTTATTTATGAGAAAATATCTAAATTTGATACTATTTTGTGCAATTTTTTCAAAATATTTTTTATCTTTTTATTTTATTATTTGAAAAAATCCAATTAAAATTAAAATAATTATGATATTGTCTCACTTTTTCTTATAAATGATATATATATATATATATATATATATATACATAAGAGAATAGTTATTACAAAGTATAAATTAAATTTTAAATTTTAAATTTAATAAAAATGACATCATTCATTAAGTTGTGTAGGCAATGAAAACATGTAGAAAGACTCAACTCAAATTCTCAACTAACTAATGATTTCTTCAACAGAAATTCTTTTTTGCAATACACAAAATGAAACAAATTCATAAATTTGTATTTTATTGTAGTTTTTTTTATCGGTTATTGACCTTTCACATTAAATTAAATCTAATATAGTTAAACATAAATTGGCTTTTATACCAAACATCGTATATATGTCAAAAACTTTTCACGCAAATTTATGTGTTTTGCATTGATATTGAACCTAAAATAAACAAAATATATTAAAAAAAACACGTAATAATTCATGATTATGTTAGTGAATAAAATGAAACTTCTTAATTAGCCAATAACTTGTCAATAGAATTATTTTATATATATATATATATATATATATATATATATATATATATATATATATATATATATATATATATATATTATTTTTTCGATATGCGATAATAACACATTTTTCAAATTCAAACTATTTTAGTTTTATTATATATTAAGCAATATAAATTATAATCGAAGAATTTTTTCTTCTAGACGATGACAATCATAATTCTTAGATGCTAATGAAATGTATAATCAATGTTAAATTTTGAATAAAACTTTAAATCAAACCTTCAGAATTTTTTTCTTTCACTCTACACTTAAAAATAATGTGCATTACAGTATACATAACTACTGTAATGTCAAATAAATGGAAAGAGTCAATTTCAACTTTTATTACCAGTCAATTTCACCTTAAAGCACTTAGTTATTGAATTGTTTGATAATTTTTTCTTTTAATTCATTTAATTTATAAATTTCCAAGTAGTTATGAGCTAATTTTGTCATATCATTGATAAAGCTCGCAAAAAAAAAAAAAAATCATTCCATACTATAAATGACACTAATAATTTATTTAAATGAAAAAGCAACATACAATCCGTCTGTTATGTAACTATTGATAATTTAAATTGAAAGATAATAATATTTTAAAAGTTATAAACTTAGCATAGTTTAAGTCGGGCATTGTTTATTTAGTATACATTGTGTTGTGCTACTTCCAAATGTATTACCATAATTTTGTAAAGAAAAAAAAAATCCTTTTTAAGCTAACTTTTTAAAATTGTTTGGTTTTGGGATGATTCATCAATGGTATTTAGTCATTTTAATTAAAGACATCATCACAATCAAAATAACTCTGGTTATAAAAAAAAACACAAAAGAAAACATCATTATTATTTTCTTAGTTTTTAAAAACCAGACAAAACGTGTTTATTAATTAATTGACTTAACAAATCTTAGTTTAGCTTAGGTGAAGTTTCAGGGAGCCATTTTTATGTAGAACACCGGAAATAGGTCCTACTGCCACTAAAACAATAGTTTATCCCATGTTTTCCATAATTAAGTTACTTGGACCGAAAAAGAGAATGAGAAAGGGTTGGTGTGTTTGAAAAAAGAAAAAAAAAATGCTTACAAAACATATTTTCTATTAATGGCTTATTCTTTTTGTTGTGATTTAGGTAGGGGAAACATAAAGGGGAATATATCTAGAACCATTCAGTAAGGAAACAAAAACATTAAATACTATGTAACATATAGACGATGGGTTGGTTTTATTCCACATGATCTAAGAATATATTCAATTAGATGTAAAGATGGGTAAAAAGTGTGAGTATTTGATCAATCGCCTTCTCAACACAGAATAATATTCCTAATTATGGTTAACGGTACATTAATAATAGAAAATGATTTTTTATCACTTAAATTTTAACACTCAAAAGAATGTAGTGGAGCTTTATAACTCTTAACCTACTACAAAATTTAAGAAGAGGGTCAGGTTTTTGTTTGAAAACGAAGTGAGAAATTGCATAGTGGCGAAGAAAGGCATAACTTTAATGATGGTGTTGATTGTGAAGAAAAGGAATTAGTAAGAGGGTGTGATTGCGTAGTGGAGGAGTCCAAATAGAAACAAAAGTGAAAAGGGTGAAAAGAAAAGGTATAAAGCATTGGGCTGGGGCGTGTGCATGTTCCCCACACACCACAAACAGGGTCGACGAATCAACGAAAGAAAGCACAAAGTGGAAGAAGAGCTTGTCAAAGATGACCCCACACTTACATTGCATCTTTCACCTGGGATTAAGTACTGTTACAAAAGATCCTCTCACACACACATAATACACCAACAGGGTTTACAGTAAGAGAAATGATAGGTTGACATCCACATTTGACCACTTTTTTTATCACTTTTATAGATTACAAATTAATTTATCTTGAATTACAAATTAATTTTAAGGTGGTAAAAAAAGTGATCAAATATAATTGTCAACCTATCATTTTTCTTACAATAAATATGTTTACCGTTTTCCTAATCACTTACCTCCTCCATTCCGTCGGCAGGATCCGACAAGAATAGTCTCCTTCTTTTTATGCTTTTCTTCCTGTACTGTCTCCTACCAGTTTTAAGTCTTTTAATGTGTCGCAAAACTCTTTCTCAAACCATAATCATTTTAGGCTATTTAATTACTTGTGTAAATAAAAAATTGTTTTCAGTGATTGAAATATCACATTTCTCAGATTTTATTCAGTTTAATTAACATTAATGAACGTTTAGAAGGGATAAAATTTATTGTAATGAGTTTAGGGATTTTTTACCAAAAAAAAGAAAAATCTTTATATACAGGATTCATCACTTACTCATTACTCATAAAGACCGATATCTATAATTCTTTACCCATGCCCTACTGATTTGAATTGTTTATCAAAACAAACAACATTATTGAAATTTTCACGTCAAAGATAAATAAATTCATAATATATATTTAATATGAAAATTTTATTTTATAAGTTAATTATGTAGGATTGAATCAAGTTTAAAATTCACTTCTTAACATAATATTTGAGTTGTAAATTAGACTCTATCATGAATTTGATATTGGTTGAATTTATTTTTCCATTCATAAAATTATTTTTAAACTTTCAATTAAGTCCCATACTGTATCTAAATTTATTAGCATATTTATCTCAAAATATGTATCAATTTCACAATTAAAAATTTTAAAAACCCGGAAAGTAAAATACAAACAAAGAAAGACGCATTTTAGATAACAAAGGAACATTAAAGTGTTCCCACTATATTTTTATCTATGTTAGTGGTGCATACGAATGAACACGACAAAGTGGAGATTTAATGATTTTTTAAAACCTTATTATATATATACATAAGGGATTCCTCTTTCTGTATCCACTTTTCAAAATACCAATTTTACTCTTTAATCTATAATTATATATAAAGAGGATTTCCTCTTTTGTGTCCACATTTCATAATTTAAACTTTACCCTTTATAATTTAATTATTTATTAAATTTTTAAAAATTAGGTTAATTTTACCAGTTTTTATAAAACTATTTACTTATTTTTCTCCTACTATTCATCAACAGTTATTTTTCTCATATTTTCTCCATACATTTCACTTTAATTTTTATAAATATACTTTTATTTTGTTCATTATAACATTACAATATCATCAATTATAAATATAATTCCAAAAAATGCGTACACACAGGCGCGATAGCGCTTGTGTTTACCCTAGTATATATAAAGGGGATTCCCCTTTTTGTGTCCACTTTTCAAAATACCAATTTTACCCTTTAAATCTATAACTATATATAAAGGGGATTCCCTCTTTTGTGTCCACATTTCATAATTTCAACTTTATCCTTTACAATTTAATTATTTATTAAATTTTTAAAATTTAACGATTACTTTACAAGTCTTTATAAAACTACTTACTTATCTCCTTCTTCTTTTTTCTCATACTATTCATCAACAATTATTTTTCTCATATTTCCTCCATACATTTTACTTTAATTTATATAAATATACTTTTATTTTGTTTATTAACATAATAACATTACAATATCATTAATTATTAGTATAATTCAAAAAATACGTACACATGCGCGATAGCGCCTGTGTTTACACTAGTATATATAAAGGGGATTCCCTTTTTGTGTCCACTTTTCAAAATACCGATTTTACCCTTTAAATATATATAAAGGGATTCCTCTTTTTGTGTTCACTTTTCAAAATATCGATTTTACCCTTTAAATATAACAATTTATTAAATTTTTAAAAATTGACCGTTATTATTACAAATTTTTTATAAAATCATATGTCTCTGCTTCTTCTCTTCTACTTTATTTATAAAATTTTTAATAAATATAATTTTAATATATATATTAACTTAATAACATTATAATATTATCACCTATTAATATAATATCACGCATATTTAAAAAATATATACACACAGGCGCGATAGCGCCAGTATACATATATATATATATATATAGAGAGAGAGAGATTAATTAATTTTATTTTATTTTCGAATCAACGTGTAAGATGAAACGAAATGTTATTATTTATTGTACTTATAAAATATCATATTTTGATGATAAAATTAAAAGTTAAAAAAAATCCTATTTTATATTTATATGTTGTATATGTAAAATGTAACTCGTAAATTTGTATAACATATATATTTAATTATATAGTTGTGAAACTAATTCATTAGCAATTACAGGGGCTTATAAAACTTATATCAAGTATTTTACGTAGTGAAAATAGTAAGTTATATGTAACTATAATACTTTAAAGTCTACTTGTATGCTCCTGTGGCATTCAAAGAGTATTTTATGACTTGCATTTGTGCATGTGAGATTTCAAATGACAGAGACAGAAAGTTAACATCAACCATATAAAAAATAAGAATAAAAGTTAAAGGAAAACTTATGATAATTTTGTTAATAATTCACTTGGATTCTGAGACTTAATCGAAGATTTAGAAAACAATAGTCTAAGTATAATAAATGGCTGAATTTAGAAACCAAAATGATAATAAGTAATTGACTTTAAAGACAAATTAAAAAGGAAGATGATCTCAACTCAACATAAAGTAAAATTATTTATTTTCATCTTGAATTGTCACATGACTACTATGAGTAATATCTATAATTATATATAAAGATGATTTCCTTTTTTATGTTCACATTTCATAATTTTAACTTTATCTTTTATAATATAATTATTTGTTAAACTTTTAAAAATTAACGGTTATTTTTACAAATTTTTATAAAACTATTTACTTATTTCCTTCTTCTCTTTTCTTCTATTCATCGATCATTATTTTCTCATATTTTCTCCATACATTTCACTTTATTTTTGATAAATATAATTTTATTTTATTAACTTAATAACATTACAATATCATCTATTACTAATATAATATCACACATATTAAAAAAATGCGTAAACACAGATACGATATATGTGTTTATGTGTTTACACCGGTAAATATTAATGTCCATTATTACAAACAGACATATATACTAGCGGCTCCGTGCGTACATATATTATCTTTTATTTTATACGATTAGTAAACAAAAATAAAATTATTATTATTATATATTGTATTGAAATTATGTGGAGATAAAAAATTTAATTATATAATGTCAAATATTTTAGACATCTACAACTTAATCCCATATATAATCATTTATTTTCTATCTTTTAAATTTATGGGTATTTTATTTCTGCTATTTGTGTTCTTGCTTTATCTTTTCCTTCATATTTTTTTATATTTATATTAGTACTCTTTATATATGATTTTTTATTATACCTATTAAGTGTAAAATACTCTATATATAAACAATATCAAATGAAAAGTATATATTTTTATTTTTTATAATGTTTCTTAAAATAAACCGACAATAATTCTCACTCTTTAAAAATAATATTCATAATTTATCTTCATGAAAATTATAATAATTATCGAGAGCAAAATACACGTGCTTATAAATTAAGGATATCAATAAACAAACCCTCCATTTGATAGTTTTCACAAACCAACACGACCCAAGACAAGATGGACGCACCTCAAATATGGAGTGCAATAGAATCCAATGGCTATGTCTTCTCATTATTTTGGTTGTCCACTTTTTGGTGTGTGGCCACATTTTCTCCACAAGATCCTTGTTTGTTAATATTTTTTGAATTATTTTACTATTTATTTCTCCTAACCGGTGTATTCAACAAACAATGGTAAAAAATTAATAGATAAAATGATGTTATTCAAAATCAACCATAAGTGTACAGAAAATTATGATAATGATAATTCATACAATTAACTAATTTTTAACTTATATTTAATTAATAAAATTTTCATTCAGTTGGACAAAGAAAGTAAAAGGAAAGCCATACAAAAAGAATATAACACCAACAAGCGCGAATTTGTGCCTTTCCCTCATTACTTGCAAAAAAAAAAAAAAAGGGAAGTTAACTTAAAGTATCCACAATATGTTTATCTATTATTTTCATATATAATGCGAAAATGAAGAACGTAGAACATTGCCACGTTTCATTCCCACTAATAGTATAATGCTACAATCTTTCCTCTGTATTCATTGACTTCGTTTACTACACTGTAATTCATAATTTAGTAAAATTTAGAAACAACAACATTGCATTTGAGAATGACATAAATTGAAAAAGAAAGATTAAAGTAAAAAACATAGAAAAAAGAGAGAATAAAATAAAATAAAAACGGCTCCTGCTGACGGAAGCTTTGTAGCATCCAGATCTTATTACATTACAGCCGAAAGAAGTTTCCTCTCTTTCTCTCTCTCTTTTACACAGTTTCCTCTCTCTCTTATTTCGAGGTGAGGAATTTGCGGGAAAGAAACGAAACCCAGACATGAATTGGGTGAAAGAAAAGATAACAAGGCAACCCCACGATAATTCGCCATGAAAGCTCCTCACTTGAGCTTCTTCTACTTCCTCACACTGTTCCTCTTCCTATCCATCCCAGTCAACACTGCAAAAAGGGTCAATAGTAGTACCAGCGCTAATGAATCTGGCACAAGAAGAATTCTGCACCAGCCATTATTCCCGGCGAGTTCGGCACCACCACCACCACTTCCGGTGGAGACTCCGCCCTCTCCGGAAGGCGGAAACATCCCCTTCTTCCACGAGTACCCGGCGGGTCCCCCACCGGATCAGAGCCAAGCAGCCCCGTCGGGTTCCAACACTTCAATTGCAAACCCAACTGCGACACAACCCACAAAGGGAACAAAGAAAGTAGCAATCGCGATCTCAGTGGGGATTGTGACCCTTGGAATGCTCTCAGCGTTGGCCTTCTTTTTGTACAAACACAGAGCCAAACACCCGGTGGAGTCTCAAAAACTCGTCGCTGGGAGTGGGAATAACAATAACAATAGCAATATCTCAAACAGAAACGAGGTTGATTCAACTGCGCCACCGTCGAGTTTCCTCTACATTGGGACAGTGGAACCCACGCGAGCCTCTACCAACGACTCGCGAGACAACAGAGATGTTAATAAGGCCAACAGATCGCCGTATCACAAGCTCAAGCGATCCGATCGCTACCGTCCAAGTCCTGAGTTGCAGCCAATGCCGCCGCTCAGTAAGCCTCCCGACGGAAACTACCCGCCGGCGGTCTCCTCCTCATCTGAGTCCGATGAGGAAAGCCGCGGCACGGCGTTTCACTCGCCGCAGAACTCGTCGGTTGATGGATACTATACGCCGGCTTCGCGGCAGAGCTCTCTTGTCAACGGTAGTCCTGCGAAGCGTGACACGAATTCCACGCCCACACCCGTTGTTCCGTTTTCCAAGAGAACTTCGCCCAAGTCACGCCTTTCGGCACCCTCGCCGGAGATACGCCACGTCATCATTCCGTCTATAAAGCAGCCCCCTCCACCGTCGCCGCCGCCACCTAAGCATTCCAGAAAGCCGAAATTTTCGGCGCCTCCCCCACCTCCGAATTTGAAGCATCTTCAGTCAACAACCGACACTGTTTCGCATGTGTCAAAGAGTTTAATCAATCCTCCACCACCACCTCCACCTCCGCCTCCTCCACCGCCGCCGCGAAAATCAGTGTCTCCGGCTGTTAGTGCTTCCTCTAATTCTGCATCTGTAAAGAGGCAGTCTTGGTCACCAATTGAAGGTAGTGTGACGAAAGGTTCAGAAGAGGTTGAACAGAGTGTGAGCTCTTCCGAGAGGCTTGAACCCAATGACAGGGATGGAACCAAACCAAAATTAAAGGCTCTGCATTGGGATAAAGTGCGTGCGACCTCAGACCGTGCTACAGTGTGGGACCAGATAAAATCAAGCTCGTTTCAGTGAGTTAAATTAGTTAACTAACTCTTGAGATAGTATTCGGTATTAGTATAACTGTAAGCTAATGTTCCTTTGTTTCTATGATATGGCGTTTTTCTTTAAATAGGTTAAATGAAGACATGATGGAATCGTTGTTTGGATGCAAAGCCACCAATTCTGCCCCGAAAGAGCCTCCCAAAAAATCAGTTCTTCCTTCGGTTGATCATGAGAACAGGGTGTTAGACCCGAAGAAGTCACAGAACATAGCTATACTGCTCAGGGCTTTGAATGTGACCAGAGAGGAGGTGTCTGAAGCTCTTTTAGATGGTAACTTGCTTTTCTCATTCTTCCTAATTAGGGGATCTAATTAGACATGATACTTGAGCATAGATTTCTAATTTGGGTAAATTATATTAAAAGGGTGATTAGTTCATCTTACTTTTAGACATTTTTGGGGCCCTAAGCTACAGTGTTGACTATTGAGTTCATGTGCAGTATTCCCTTGATTAGGTTGTTAATATCACCTACCAAAAGAACGCTTCTAAGATATGTTAATATATTCGATTCTGTGTATTGTGTGGGGAAACATGGAGTGAGGGGCATAAAGTTCCACCACTGTTTATGCCAGCGATGTAGAGGGAATAAATCATACAAGAAACAGAGTGTATAGTACAAGTACTTCAACTTGAAGTCACCATCATAGCATCTGAAATTAAGTATGAGAATGTCTGAGCAGCATTATGCCATGTGCATTATTATGTTGAACTATGAAATTAGGTATTCAGTAACTGTGATCTTAAGAGTGCGATCAAGATACAATCCAACTCATAAATTATGATAATCTTGGTCATAAAACATCCTTTAGAAGTATAAAACAATAATTGAACATCCACTAAGGTGGGATCACACCCCACTTCATCCTCCAGTCCAAACTGAGAAAGATCTTTTCTTCACAAACTATTCTTTTATTTCTATTGGAATTACTGTCATTAAACTCAATACTGACATGGTCACTGTAGTCAATCAGCTTATCACTGTTACAATTCCAAAACTTCCTAGCTGTGCAATTTCACACATGGCACAACCAGACCAGCACACCGTGCTTGCTTCCAGTGCTCTAATCCAAAAGATGGATTATTGTTCTTTCTGAGTGTACCACATTTCTTTTTAATCACCATTCTTGCTTCTAGTGCTCCAATCCAAAAGAGGGATTATTGTTCCTTTTGGGTGTACAACATTTCTTCTTTAATCTTTGCCTTTGTGTCAGTGTTTATCTTTTTCTTTAGAAGTACTGATTGATATCTAATTCCTTGATATAAACTGGGGACAAGCCAGTAAGCGGTAACTCTCGGTTCTATGTTCCTTATAATCCACTGCCTGTCAGCAGTTTTTCCTAGAAACGGTTTAAAGTATATTGCTGTCAAAGATTTAAATGTCATGCAGGTTTACTGTCTATTCATTCTTATTCTTAACAGAGGATCTACCTTACTTTTGTACATCCACCTCAAATAGAACTACTAATTGTAACGTGTTCCATAAAAAGCCTGCCATTATATTTTAGACTCAAATTTAAAGTAAAGTTATTCTTAGTTCTTAATTGTGTTTATCTTCTGTGGAGGTTGATAAAAAGTACCGAAGTAAAGAAAAAGACGGACGTAAGGCTTTTTATCCTTGTAAAAGCAGCCATATGATAGAGTAATTACTAGCATGAAAACTCGTGAAGACAAGACTGAGGACTTTCCTGTAACGATAGGTTTACACCATAATATTAAATCCTTGTTTAATATATAGTCTTGGATGTGTTTACAGCGATGTATAAAAGGTTTTATTCAAGTGCATGCATTTTAAGGTCTTGATCGAGTAATCAAGAAAAAAAAATTCTAAACTTGAATTTTGGAGACAGATTGAAATCAAAGCTTTTTTGCTTAAGGAGAAGAAAATGAAAAATGTGTAATACCACAAGTTTCTAAGTTTAATTTTATGGGGATCAATATTACATAATGATAGAGTAATATATGAATATGGTTACAAGTTGAGTGATTAAAATGGAGAAAGACATCAGGAGTTATTTTTTATTCTAAAGTACATATTCATAAGTTGTCATACTACTATATGATCTGACCGTACCTATGGTGGTAGTAAATGTTAGGCTGTAAAGATGCAAGAGAAAAAAAAATGGGATTAGCATAATTGAGTATATCAAGATGGATGTATGACTACACATGAGAAGAAAGAATACATAATTATTGTATATCGAAGAGATATTGGGGTAATACCTATCTAGAAACTATTGATAGAAATTAGAAAATATGGTGATTCGGATACAGGCAAAGAAGGCCATTGTATGCATCTGTGTAAGTAAATTTTGCACGGGATATAGTCATTTGAAAAGGAGTAGAAGGATACTGAAAGAAATTTTCCTTGACATGCCTATTGTTTGTTTTTAAAAGCAATTCCTTATCTACATCCTGTATTTTCACTTGAGAACAGCAAAGGATGTATTTTCACTTTGCTAATTTGCGGTATATTTTTGGATGAAACAGGGAATCCTGAAGGTTTGGGCACTGAGCTATTGGAAACACTAGTAAAGATGGCTCCGACTAAAGAGGAAGAGATAAAGCTTAAAAACTACGATGGTGATCTCTCAAAACTGGGATCTGCAGAAAGGTTTCTTAAAGCAGTGCTTGATATCCCTTTTGCCTTTAAAAGAGTTGAAGCTATGCTATATAGAGCCAACTTTGATTCAGAAATTAACTACCTTAGAAAGTCTTTTCAAACCATGGAGGTCTAGTTTCAACCCCTTATTATATCTTTGTTCTTTTGCACAAATTCCTTGTTATCTTTGATTTCTTGATCTCTTACAGGAAACTGACAATTCAGTTGTTAATATCTTTCAGGCTGCAAGTGATGAATTAAAGAACAGCCGCTTATTCCTCAAACTCCTTGAAGCTGTTCTAAGGACGGGAAACAGAATGAATGTTGGCACTAATCGAGGGGATGCTAAAGCTTTCAAACTGGAGACACTCTTGAAACTAGTAGATGTAAAGGGAACAGATGGAAAAACCACATTGCTCCACTTTGTGGTCCAAGAGATCATTAGATCTGAAGGTGCAGGAGCTGAATCTGCAAACGAGAATGTGAAAATGGATTCCAAATTTAATGAGGATGAGTTTAAGAAGCAAGGATTGCAAGTTGTGGCAGGACTTAGTAGAGATCTTAGTAATGTAAAAAAGGCAGCTGGAATGGATTCAGATGTCTTGAGCAGCTATCTTTCAAAGCTTGAAACAGGGCTTGATAAAGTGCGATTGGTTTTGCAATATGAAAAGCCAGATGTGCATGGCAATTTCTTTAACTCTACGAAGCTATTTCTAAAATATGCTGAAGATGAAATTGTAAAGATTAAAGCGGATGAGAGAAAAGCTTTGTACCTTGTAAAAGAAGTCACGGAATACTTTCATGGTAATGCAGCAAAGGAAGAAGCCCACCCTCTCAGAATTTTCATGATTGTAAGAGACTTTCTGTGTATTTTGGATCTAGTGTGCAAAGAAGTGGAGAAAATGCATGATAAAATTGTTGGTGGTTCTGGCAGATCTTTCCGAATACCGCCAAGTGCATCATTACCCGTTCTCAATAGGTACAACCATCCAAAGCATGATAGAAGCTCGGACGAGGAAAGTTCATCCCCCTAGTGTGTGAATACGAAAGAAACCACAGTCTTTCAGAATAACAGGCAAAGTAAAGGAATGCTTTTCGATAGCCACCTTCCCAGGATTGGATTCATTGGGGCCATTTCAATTGTAATGGTGGTGAAAAGACAACCCTCCGTGAGACTGAACATCAAACACTCAAAACTCCAAAATGCATGGTGGTGATGGGGTTAAGAAACTGAACTCGCTGGTTTCCCAGTATACAGAAATGGGATGCAAAGGTTCGTGGCATCCTCATCCTACTTCGTATGAAGCATAAATAAAATTTTAAATGGGAAGTGCAGTGAATGCGTCATTTTGTTTCTTCTCCAATACATATTCTACAGTCAAAATAGATTTTATTAGGTCAGAGCTCCACACAATTGTCATATTGTAGAACGTTTCGATTGCACTTAAGAGGCTCCTATATGTATTTTTTAAATCAATTATAAATAATAAATATCAATTTTGCAGCAACTCTTTGTGTGTGCCCAACATTTAAGATTTACAGCAGCACTTGCACTAGATTCTGTAACTAGTCTTCAATACATTCAATGTTTGAAGCAGCAGCCCTAGAACCGTGGGATAAGAAAATAAATGTTGCAGTGGGTGATAAACTCCAATCTCTTACGCACTCTTGTTTCACTATGGAAAAACCAATCAATTAGTGAGCTTCGAAAGTGAACATTACCAGTAAGCAAATTTCATCGTCAAAACGTTCCACTGGCTTGTTTACTGAGCCAAATTCCTCTCTTCTGAACATCATATATACATAACTTTTATGTTTCTAGTGGGTTATTATATTTTTTCCACTGAAGAAGACTTGCAAGGAGGAAACGAGATCAAAAAAAGAATCTAATAATTCAATTTGGCGATAGTTTTCTATCAACAGTTAATCATAAAATCAATTTCTATAAAATTCTAGCAATTTGTAAACTAAAATGTAAGGAAACATTGTGATAACAGTACGTTGACTAGATTTAAACCACTCTTTCATTGTTATAATGGTCACCATCATCAATAAATTCTTGTAATTTAAATACAATCAGACACTGATATCTGTACCTTTCTTGGGTGAATCATTATGGGAGTAACTTGATCCACAGTGAACCTGCTAAAATAGCTTCCATCTTGAACCATTGTAGATCATACCTGAAAGACACGCGTGAGAGACAGGATCCTTGAACAAAATACATGTACAATGTACGCCAATAATATATCATATTGAAGTTAAAAAGTAACAACAAATTTTCTATCTAATACCAGCAGAAATATGATCTTAAATATTTTGACGGAGAAATTCAAATGTAAACGGTAGGTAACTGACTAAGACGCCATTTAATCGCATGAATAACACGGGTAACGGCGCAACTATCAAAGTCCAGATAAAAAAGAGTAAAGCGACGTAACAAAACCTTGTGTGCTCTGAATCCACCACTCAATGGTCCTGAGAATTTCTTTAAATTGAAAATTGTGTTACATAATTGGAAGAACATATACCAAAAATATCTAATTATCTACCACTAAAATATTGTTGGCATGAACTGGTCAAAATGAGTCTATTAGAACATTAGAACAAATTAGTTGACGTGTCAGAACGCTTAATTATTAGTTGCACTCTTAATGAAGTATGTGGCATCCTCTTTTCTCTTTTTTCTCTTTTGTAAAACAAAATCAACACTTTCATTTTGCTCATTTTGCTCTTTACTATCGTCGCCGGCGACAATATTTCAGGGAACTGACTCACGTTCTACCTATTTTTTATTATGAATTGAAAGGTGATGCTGGAAAGTGTAACGGAGAGAGAGAATTGGAACGTTTTTTTGCAGAAAAAGATGGATGGTAACCGTTTGATGAGTGGAGAAGGACAAGGGAATTTTGATGAGAAGTAATTCTGGGATTAACACTTTTATGGGAGTGCAAGAAGAACAAGTGGGGTGTAGAAAGAAATTTCTCATCCTTTTTTTCTAATGAAATGACTTTTTTTCTTTCTCCGGCCCAAACCAATAACCACACAAAAATACAAGCATTTCGACAATTTTTTTTAGCCTCTCGTATTTTCTTTCTGCCATTCTATACGTGCAAAGTTCATTTGTTCACCATAGACAACATTTTGAATTTTGAAAATGGCTTCCTGCACCCCTATTTTTTCTACCCACACCTCTGTAAGGGTGAGCAAATGGCAATTTTACCCTTCCTTCTCCTTCCTTTGTGTCCAAATCTAAATCCAGCCAGCACCCCCTTGATATCGTGCACACTTCCACGACGTTAGTTAGCATCGCCTATAACAACAAAGGTCTTTTTTCTGAATTATATATATATATTTTTATAACGTTACTTTTATTTTAAACTCTTAAATAATAGTATTATGGATCTTTATTTTTATATAATATTTAATTTTGTTTATTATATTTAGTGTGTGACTTTGATTTTTTGACAAAAACTTAATGTTTTGTAGATTGTTTTCGGTGATGGAGGAGCACATGCAACGGTAGTTGCATTAGGTAAAATTGCTGATGCATCTCAAGAGACAAGTACTCCACCTTAGTTTATCAACTTACTTTATCAATTTGAGCTTAGTATCATTTAATATACCAATGCGCACCACTCATGTAAGTTTCGGATTGTTCAATCAGTAAGTATGATGGATTTTACAATGCGTAATAAAATTTGTATTAATAAAAAATAATATAAATTATATTTTGAATTATACAATTTACAGATAAATTTTATTTTGGATTATCTTTTAAATTTATATTATACATCGTATAATTTAAAATATAAATTTACATCATGGGCTGTATAGTCCAAAATATTTATAATCTTACAATCTTAAATTATATTTACCTTAAAAGTATAATTGGAAATTTAAAATTTAAAATATATGAGAGTGCAAAAGAAGTTATGGGATTGCAAAATGAAATTCCCTTTAATTATATAATCTCTAAATTTATTATAGAGTATTTCATCTAAAATTCATAAATGTATAATACATAATCTAAAATGTGTTTTTCGATTGTGTAATCTAGAATATATATATATATATATATATATATATATATATTACATAATCTATAATATATTTTTAAATTTAGAAATGTATTTTAAATTATACATTCCAAAACATGTTTCCAAAATTCATAATCTAAACATTTAAAGCATAGACAATTTATATTTATCAAGCACTTTAAGAAGTTGCACGAACAAACCATGAGTTTGGAGAAAAAAACAACATTCCTTCACTCTTTTTTTAGTAGGCACACTTGCTCAAAACTAAAATTGAGTTTATTTAGGTATTAAATTACTTGGCTTACCTCGTCTAGATCGCCTAAAGAGAGATATATAAAATCATTAAATTCTTTTAAAATTTTGTCTACTAAATAAATAGAAAGGTTAAGGTAATTTCATGGAAAATCAAACCTATCATAACTTATTCATTTTATTTAGAATTAAAAAAAAAATCGTCCCAACACTATTTACTAAACTTCATTTTATTATTATTTCAAAGTTTGTATCAATTTTGTTAATAATATTAATGGCGTTAGAGTTTCTCTCTCTTCCCATAACACTCTTTTTCTTCGCTCCAACATTATTTATTTTGTGGTGATATAGACTTGGAGGTGGCTTAAAGCCATTTGTTCGGGGGATTTACGCAGTGTTCGTTTGAACGAATTACACTGTTGAACCAGATTTGAGAGAGCGGATGTTGGGGATCCAGCGCGTTTGTTTTTTATAATTTGAAGGAATATGCGAGAGAGTATTTGGGGGATCCCCTCAAAAATGCGAAAATAGTGCATATGGTTTGGGTAGACTACCCTTTGTTGTGCTTGGACGTGGTGGGGTGGTGTGATTGTTGAGTCCAATGGAGGGGGAAGAAGATGAGGTGGTTCAGTGTGGTGGGCGAGGAAGAGGATGAAAGGGTGGCAGTGGTTGTACGAGGTGGTGGCTAGGTGATAACTGTGCTTGGACGTGGTGGGGTGGTGATATGCATCGGTTAGCTAACCAGTGCTGCAATGTGTTGAGTGGATGGCACCGGTTACGTAATCGGTGTCTTGTTTATAAAGGGAATGACACCGGTTACGACACCGGTGTCGTTGGGTATTTATTTATTTTATTTTTTTGACGTTCTGTTTTGGGTTTTTCAGGTGGAGAAGTTACTTGCAGTCGCTGAAGTTGCTGGAGGAGTTGTGTGTCTCCACTGCTGGTGAAGGTGGTCAGTCGGAGTTGATGGTTTTTTTGCAGGAGTGAGTTATTTTTGATGTTGTTTGGTTTGTTTGCAGGTGGAGGCGTTATGGAGTTTGTAAATTTACAAACTCGTGGAATATGTCAACAATATTTGACATGTATCATGAATTCAGTAATGAGAATAGTCGTAGTTGAGCACAACACTGCTAAGATAAACGTCTTTCTTACTCAAAGCCTCAATTTTTCTGTAGGTTATGCTACGAATCCCATGCCCTCAAACTCTTCTATGAATCTCCATCTTTTACCACCTTTAACATGGAAAGGCAAAACCATAGAACCTTTAATGCAAAGTAAGCAGTTATTTTATACTCCACAAAGCCATGCCAGTGTTCTAAAGCCTAATTGGAAGTCCAAAGTTATGGAATGTCTTTATGGTTCCATCACAACCTGCTGTCACAATGGATAGTCCCCATGTTTCTGATTGTATTTTTTGACATTAATAAAAATTCAAAGTTTTTATTTTTTATTTTTGAATTAATTTTAATTATTTTTATGATTAAAATTAATTAATTTAGAAATTATTTTAACAACATCAATTCAAAAAATTCATCTTTTTTTACACAAGGTATTATGGTAACTTAATAAATATATCTATTTTAACAATTAATTTTATCTATCACATCAATCAAATCTTTCACTAACTTTCATAAAACTTATCTCCAAATCCACCCACTTTATTCTCTAAATCCACTAAAAAAAAACACAAAAACCCATCCACCTAAATCTACACAAATCCACTCCTCCATACGAACAAAGCCTTTGAGTTGTTTCAAACATCTTGAGGTACATCCTGGGTGGCGCTCGTTGAGGTTGCAAATCTTCACCACAAACTTTTTCCATCGTCTTTGTCAAGCTTCTTTGTGTTTAGAGTTTGGAGATCAACTAATTAGAACCTCAAGATGATTTATAAGAAAACTATTTTTTCATGGGAATAGTTGGGAAGTCAATGAAATCAAAGAAAAATTGGTCCATCGTTAGATAATAAATAATTTTATGACCAAAAGAATAAGAAAGTAAATGAACATAACAAACAATGTCATAAAAAAATATAAAACATATTAGAAAAGATATTCCTCTATTTGATTTTGTTTAATTAAGAACAAAGAGAAATTTGTCATCTTTGATCATATTTTCTTATTAACACTTACAGAACTTGAATATACAATTAACATTTGGTTTTAAACCAACTCTTAGTATCCAAAATTTATGTATCTACCACAAGGTCATAATCATTGTTGCAAAAAACATGATGCTATCCTGATTCCTCTTGTTCTCAAGATCTTTTCAACCAATATTTTCCACCTAATTTCATCTTTCTTGCTTTGTTTTGATATTCGTTCCTTAAAGTTCCTGAAATCACAAAATGTGTTACTATTGTAGTAGATGATTATGTTGCAAAAAGTAAAATTTCAAAATAAAATACGTATTCTTTTTAATTACCTGCATAAAGGAACTCTACAATCGTCTGGATTAACACATAATCGAGAGTGTAACTCTAATAATTGCCACATCCTCTTGCAATGAACACAACCTCCAGGAACTCTCAACTTACATGCAGCAAAATGACGAACAAGCAACTCTAATCCGCTACATGTTGAATACTTACATGGTTGGTTTACTCGAAGATCTTTATCGTGAGGACCAATAGTTCGACAACCATCTCTACATATATGAACAAGAGCTTCCATGGCCTCGTACAATTGTAGATATACCTTTTTGTCATTCATTTTTCGGATTCTTTCCTTTTTCATCTGTGTAATAAATTTATGTAAAAGCAATTAGATAAACGACTAATCAAATTTAATGACATAAGGTAAGCAAAAATGATTGAGTTGTTTATTTGGTAATATATTTGTTCATTTATCGAGTTTTAATTTCCACAAATAAAAATGCAAGTTTAATTCTTAATATGGATATAACTTAAGTTGAATCTACATGTTAAGACTGAAAAGAGATTGAATGGTGTAACTTTGCAACAAAATATTTTTAACGATTATAAATTGTCATAAAAAACTACTTTATGGATTTATATATTTTAGTTTATAGAGACTAAAAGTTAAAATGAAAACAAATATAAAAACAAATGGATAGTTTAGCCAAGATAGAATAAAGCGAAAAAAGTGATGGTCTTACATTTTCTTCGTCGATCATTGACTCTAAAATTTCCTTTTCTAGAAGTGGGTGACTTAACTTCATTGTTTTCCATCCTTCTGATTCTGAAACGACTTTGAAGTTTTTCAGTATCTTGCGATGGCAAATGAGACTAAGTCTTGGAGCATCACAAAATAATGCTAGTTGAAATACGTCAACCAAGTTATCTATAGTGAGTAAACCCAATTCTAGTTTTTGTTCACATTCACACTTCAAGTGAGGAACCATGTATACATGTGATAACACCAACAAATGTAGTACAAACTCATCCATATCTTCTTTCTCGTAACTATAAAACAAAATTAACAATATGTTTTAACAAGTGTATATTAGAGAAATATAATGCAATGAATAGTGAATATAGTGAAATAAGGTCACAAACTCTCATTATCATATTTAATTACACTAACAAGTCAATTACATATAAGTGTAATAAGCAAAATTTAAAATGTTATCAAACATTATGTGTTGTTAATGATTTCCACGCCAACATGACAACTAATCAAACATACCTATAAGTGTATAAATATCGAATAAAAACTTGAACTGCATCATGTGGAACTCCAATGATTGAGATGATTCGCCATCGACCATATCGATGTGCTTGCTTTAGCATGCCTCTTAATACAGAAGAAGCCATGGCCTATTCAGATAATATGACGTCAGTGACTTCAACAATGGAAGACAAAAAAAATCAATGTGTTTTCAAGTATCGATCATACGTATGTTTAACAATAATTAATACAATCATAATAAATTAATACAATAATATTCCAAAGATCCTTAACTCAATGTCAACATGAATTTATTTTTTATTTTATATATGTAAACAATGTTTTACAAAAAAAATTAAACATGATTTAATCATTTACTATATCATATTATAATGTCATGATACAATCATAAGAAAGTTCTTTAATGGAATAGAATGAATGAACTTACAATAATGTTAGAATGAGCATAAACAACACCACCGCTATTAGTGTTAATGCAAACATCTGCTTTATAACCTTGATGAAATAGACGCTCCCATAAATCCTTTTTTGATGAAGAGTCATTGTTGTTTTGTCTTCTTGATTTTGAATTATTAGATATCTTACACTCACAAGATGAATTGATTGATATTCGACGTGACATAGTAGGTGGTATAGGAATTAATTTATTGCCATTTCGGAGAGACTTAGAATGGTTGTAAACCATGTTAGTCATTGTTTTTTATATTCTTTTTCCTACATAAACAAATATAAAATATCATTTAGTAAAGAAACACATTATTTACCTATGTAAACATTAAATTATCACTTAATAATATATCACTTTAAACATCGAGCATTTATTTGAATATAATATTTAAATGTTTTTAATATCTCCGTTGCGGAAAACTTTTATTTTTAAACCTTAAAAAAAAAAATCATCTTTCTAAGTCCCTCTTCCATGAAAATATATTAGATGTGATCCTTATTTTTTTTTTAAATAAGAAATTTTGGTGAAAAATGCTTAATTTTTTTGCACTCTTAGTATAAAAAATAAACATATAACTAATAACAAATAATCCTATAGTTTTAAAAATAATTATACAATATATATATATATATATAATTTTTTAATATTGATAATATATAACAAAAATTACTCTCACAAAATAAAAACTATATTACACATTTCCATCCGTGAAAGTTTAAAAGGAAACATTCTATTCCATTTTTTGAAAGGTTAAAACCCAGCATCGTCTTAGTATCAAATGTACTGTTCTTTATAATAAATATCATCAGAAGCATATAAGAATATTCATATTTTCTATCTATATAATATCATTTACCATATCAATGCTATATGTAATGTTTATTATTATTATTATTATTATTATCATGATCTTGTTAAAAATATAACTTAAAGCTGATTTATCTGATTGTAACTTCACCATAATTGAAAAAGAAAGTATCTTACGAAAATTTTATCTACATCTTTAATACATCAGGGTTGGTGAAGTGGGTTTCATCTTTATGTTTTTTTTCTAAGAAATTCTGATATTATATTTGCTTTCATATGCTCAACGTGGCTCAGAAAGTCCATTACATAGCTCAAGGGAGTTTTAAATATATTTCAGAAAATAATTAGCTTTTCAACTTTTAAAAACCAGTTGTCTTAATTGATATTAGTATTTATACATCGAGTGTTTAATTTCAAATCACAAATGTTTTTTTTTTGTGTGGATAAATTGACAATCTTAAATAAATAACAAAAAAGAAACAAATGAACATCAATAGAGCAAATTATGATCCAAAAAATGAAAAAGAAAGAGAGAAAGTGAATTGGATTACCTGGTCTGAACTTTTAAGTGTTCCTCTGAAAATTGCTTGAAAAGAATACAATTCCAGAGAGGATAAAAACACAACAAAATATTATGGAATCAGAATCAAATCCTTCAACACCTTAACCTTAACTAATAATTAAAATAAATTATTGAGGTAAAACTCTCCTTTTCAAGAAGATCACCACCTTTTGCATAACAAAATTCAAATATGGATGATGCAAAAGAGAAGAGGAGAGAGGAGGATGAGTTATCAGAGCCTGTCTACAATTTTGCACACGTTTCCATGAAAAAGGAAACACAATTCTAAAAAAACACCTTAAATCTATCTCCCACTCGTTTTTAACTAAAAATATCACCAACAAAAAATGTGCTTGTGTTAATAACATATGCCATATGCACATAGTTTTTTTTTTTTTCACAAAATTATTGTTTGTTTGCTATATTTTAACGTAATTTTCAAATAATCGTGTTGGAATATCGTTGGTTACTTCATAAAACTGTGCAATTATGTTACTTGTCCGTGTTTTTGTTATTCTGCAACAAAGCATTTGTTGAGATGACTCAAACTGTACACTTGTAATGAGCGATATAAATTATAGGGTTAAATATGTTTTTGATCGCTCAAGTTTAAGCGAAATTTGAGTTTGGTCCTTCATCAAAATTTTTGACCAATTTAGTTCTTCATCTTCCAAAATGCGTGAATTTAGTCTTTTTAACCAAATTTTGTTAAGTTTATCTGACATTTCAAGCGCATTTCACGATAGTATTTAAATTATTTATACTGTTTGACACATTTTTGCTTCATTGTTAACTTAAATACTATCATAAAATGCGCTCGAAACGTCATATAAACTTAACAAAATTTGGTTAAAAAGACTAAATTCATACATTTTGAAAGATGAAGAACTAAATTGGTAAAAAGTTTTGATGAGGGACTAAACCCAAATTTCACTCAAACTTGAGGAATCAAAAACATATTTAACCCTAAATTATAAATTAAAATTTTAACGAAAACACGTTTTACTAATAATAAAAATAGTTTTTATTTAAAATTAAATGAATTCATTAAAATACTTCAAATGTAAATTAGAAATTATTAACTCCATTTTCATAACTCCATTTCTAATCAATATAAATTATAATTGTGCATTTACTTTGGTTCTAATGGCCTCTTTTATTTATCGAATAATTAACCCAACAGAATTTATAGGTTGTAAATTTCAACATATTCAAATGGAGTTATGAGATGAAGATTAACATATACAACATTAAATTGTAAATACGAACCTTCGCATGCAACAACAAAAAAATTCGACATTGTTGTTGTTTTACATATTATTGATTCTTCACACATATGTATGTAAGATGACAATGTGAATTCATCCGTCCTGATTTGTTTTGTCTCGTATCTCACATGTAAAAATAGACTAGTTTACTCTCCATAACATTTGATTATGAGTTTATGGGTTGGTCTGTTATACACATAAGAAATTATTTTGTTTTGTATTTGTTTTTTGCTATAAAATACAAGAGAATAAGATTTTAATTACTTTATTTTTATTTAATTAAATTAATAAAAATAATAAATTTCATAAGTCTATTTCTTAAAATAAGTATTATTCATAAGTTTATAATTTATAATTTTAGAGAATAAATCTATTGAAAATGAAAATGACTTTGAACATGATTGAAAACAAATAAAAAAAGAGAGAAAGAAATGAGGAAGTTACTTTTGGATGATTGGACGTGAAGATGGATTTTCAACATATATTTTGGATGCCAAAATATTTAAATAGATGTATATTTTTTTTTCAGGGTGCCAAATATATAAACCATATCAAATTTTTTTAAAAAGTTAAATTATATATATAAGAATTTGGGGGCCAAAGTCCTCCTTTACTTCCATTACAATATGTTGCAGGACGTAAATGATCGAGATACTTTTGAATGGATTGGAGAAACATAACAAATGAACAAGTTGATTAGAAGAGACACGTAGATTTGTTATGCTATTGTAATTGACTTTTATAAATTTAAGTAATTGTGAACTATGCATACTAAATGTCGGTCAATATATTGTTGGCCTACATGGTATGTGCATTATGTGAAACAAGTCTAAATGGACTAACAAACTAAAATATTTAACTCACCATTTAATTTTTTTACGAACTTATAAGCTAATCGTATAACCCATCCATATTATTGTCCTTGATTTGTAAAAGTTTAAAACGTGTTCTTCAACTAAAATGTAGAACATTAGTTATCTTAGGGTTAAAATAAGGATTCTAATCCACAAGCAACTTATATATGATTAGTGCTCTTTTTATATGGACGAAAAATAGATTTGAGAAGAAGATAAAGAGTTAAAGGCAAACCACTTATTTTTTTAATCACTTGATTTGTACTTTAGCATGAAAATCAACTCTACATTTAAATATCAATATAAAGTTATAGGAAATATCTTGATTAGCCTATATTAATAGGTAGTGCATGGTACTTAATTTACCGCTGATTTAATATAGAAATATAGGATTTATTATTGTCTGAAAAATTGTACTCTCTTGTTGGAGTAACGGTGAGAGTGAGTGTCAGGATTTTGATTGGGCTTTGAAATTTAAAAAGGCCCAATGAAGAGGAGAATTTGAAAAAGAATCTTTTCCCTCTCTTTATGGATTTGAACGAAGAAGTTTGGAGGTGAGTGATGTTACAGTGGAGAAAGCGTGATGGAGAAGAGGCTTCGTTCTTCTCTGCACTCCTCAGCGGAAGAGTTCATATCCTTAGCCACCAAACAAAACCTCAAATCTTCAAAATCCTCATTCAAAACCCTAATCCATTCCATTAAACCATCCTCTCCTGTGTGTGCTTCTCTCCCTTCCACCCTCTCCGATTCCATCTCCGCCTCAGTCCAATCCTTCCAGAACCTTACAGGGTCCAACTCCGAACAACAACCTGGCTCCCCTCGTAGTCCTCCCGCCAAGCGCCGCCGAAGCTCCTCCCGCTGCTCCGAACCTAAACCCGTCGACGAGAAACATGAACTTCTCGCGCGCCTCGAAATTCTCGCCCACATTGCTCTGCTGTGCGTTTCGCACCCAAGAAAGCCGTTCCTGCTCTCGGCTCTTCTTCCCGGCATTCAGGTGCTGCACGATAATTTGATTGTTTTTGAGTCGGAGTTGTCTCTGTCGTCGGCGATTGAGGGTTTGTGCGAGGAATGGTGGAAGGAGAATTTGGAGGGAAGGGAGTCGCTGATTTCGCAGAGTCTCCCTTTCCTGCTGTCGCGGTCGCTCACGCTCAACAAGAAGGTGGACGTGCACAAGGTCTGCGTGCTCCGCGAGGCGTTCACTCTGTTCGATTTCGACGACGAGAGCATCGATGACTTGAAGCTGTTGCTGATTCGGTGTATGATTTCGCCCTTGTATTTGAAAGCGGAGGATGGGAGGAGATTTCTCGCATTTGTCTTTGGGCTGAGCCATCAGCTTGGGAAGGAACTGTTGGCGATGATTCGGTCCCAAATTCCCTTCGGGAGAAAGTCGATGCTGGAGGCTTATGGGGACATTCTGTTTCGAGCGTGGAGAGCTGGCCAAGGGGATTCGAGAAGCGAGATAGAGAATGGGTTCTTGCAGGATTTGATTGATGCTGCCATACATGCTGCTTCTGGACCTTTTGCTTCGTATATTAGGAGGGTCTTGGGAGCTTTTATTAACCAGAGGACCACTGATGGGGTTGAGAAAATGCTTTTTCGTCTCGCCGAGCCTGTCGTCTTTAGGTCTCTGCAGGTAAATGGAGATAGAGTTAATAAACTCCTCCCCGCCCCCCTCCCTCTTCTGTTTTACTTTTGTTGTATGTTGATTTTGAATTGTTTTTTGCGGGTAGACTATGTTGATTATTAGGTTGCTAATCACTAGCCAAAAGGGGGAGTGTTAGGGTGGAACTGATGGGATCATGAAAAGGTTCAGAAGGTATTTTTTGTAATGGTGTTATATGAGTTTTCTTGAATAATTTTTAAGTTTAATGATTTTATTTGTTTATTGAAAAAGTATACTAGTAGGTTATTTTATTTTCCCAACTCCCTCTTTGTTAACCAAACAAGGGGTTCTTCCTCTCCTTCCTTCCGCTGACATTCTTTTCCTTTGTTCCCCTCATTTGAACCAAACAAATTATATGGATGTGATACCAAGTTATAATTTCATGATGCTCACATTAAAGGGATCCTCTTAAAGTTGGGTTTCTTGAAAACCATTTTTGTTTGAGTTGCAATAAATTTAAATTAGTAAAAGTGCTATTGCTGATATATACATCATCTACATCAATCTCTCGTTTTTGTCCCTGCATTCGAAGTTTTACATAGCCTTCTCTTTACTAGGTTGCAAACTCAAATGTTCGTCAAAATGCATTGCATCTACTTCTGGACATGTTTCCACTTGAAGATCCAGATTCCACAAAAGAGGAGAAGGATACATTGCTTGATAAGCAGTTTTTCCTGTTAGAAAGGCTACTTATGGATGATTGTCCAGAAGTGAGAACAATTGCTGTTGAAGGTTCTTGTCGCGTCCTCCATCTGTTTTGGGAAGTTATTCCTTCACCAATCATAACAAAGGTATTAACAAAAATATTTGTTGACATGTCTCGTGATGAATGCACTGATGTTAGGCTTTCCACGTTAAACGGAATCATTTATTTGCTTGGAAATCCCCATTCTCACGAAATCCTTAAGGTGCTCTTGCCAAGACTGCAGCACCTAATGCTGGACAAAGTCCTCGCAGTACGAGTTGCTGCAGTAGATCTCTTAGTCCATCTAAAGGATGTTAGAAATTTTCAGTTCAACAAGGTACATGAGTTAAATTAGAATTGTTTTAGTAAGGTTCTATGTCTAGTGTAATTCTTAATAGTATACGTTCTTCTATTTGTTATATAGGTGACGGAGCTAGATGTGCTATTGTCTGCACTTGCTATTGATCAACCTCCTGTAGCTCAGAAGATAACAAAATTACTTATACCTTCGTACTTTCCCTCAAATGTACCTGTTGAGGAAGCATGTAATCGCTGCATTACACTTGTAAAAAGGGCTCCAGTGGCTGGCGCAAGATTTTGCAAGTTTGCCATCTTGGAAGGAGCATCTAAATCTCATCTTATGGAACTGGTTAAAGTATTCCTGAGTTTGATTTTGTCACCACATCAGCTAGATGCTAATCAGATTGATGGTTTCCTTGCCGCTATTTGTTATGTTTGTGATGACTTAGCTGGTGAACCACGCTATATAAGTGCTCTCAAAGAGTTACTTGATGGAGAGAAACTGAGAGGTTTACTATCTCTTGTGTCTAAAGGTGAAGTCCGTTCTTCTTTATTCAACATTGTCTCTACTGTGTGTCCTGATGATGTTGCTGGACTTCTTGAAGAATGCATGGGTGTTGTCACAAACTGCAGTGGTTTAACTGAGGATGTTGGTCGACAAACAGAAATCAGGTCTGCACATAAGTTATTACTTTCACTGGGTGGTTTTGATGACTTGATTGGAGCCTTAGCGGCCTTCTTGCATAAGGCTGCCTATCGTTGCCACATTAAATTTGGTACAGACATGCCAAATCAAAGCTTTTCATTTGCCAAAAGTAAGAAATCTAAATCCGCTGGACAATTTTCAATTAAATTGAAGATGATTAACAGAAAGCAGTCTTTTAAGGACGATTATTCAGTAGCTGTTGGAGTGGCATGGCAAGTTAGAGATTTGCTTCTTCATGAAGATATCAGAAAGGCTATTATGAAATCTCATTGTTTAGAGATGTTGTTTGTTTCTCTCAAGGTGATTTCTGAAGTCAGTATTGTGCATTGTGTGCACTATAAAAACATGGACATATCTCCTGTTTTGGCATATATAGCCCTCGCTCTGCAAATGACTGTTGATAACGTTGGCAGAAGTTTACAAAACGGTGATTCAAAGAGGAAGAAAACTAAGAATGATTCTTCTAAATTTTTGTCGGAGGCAAGTAGAATCTTTGCACTTTCTTTTTAAATATTTGCCTTATTATAATTTATCTACCTGAATTTTTTTGCATTTCTGATTTTCTCAGATTTTAATGTGTTCTTAGAATGATCTTGTGCATTTTCATTGCTTTGCACATTAATGCCAATGATTTCCTATGGTAATTTATTAAATTATAATTGTTTTAAAAAATGCTTGCTTCTCATTTCTCTTATTTCTTTGAATTTTAAAATATATATTATGAATTTTGATCAAATGCATAATACCCGCGGCCAGCACCAAAGTAATCTTTCAAGGAAGTTTAGAAATGCATTAGCTTGGTGAATTGAAGTGTGCACTAATAAAGTTTGAGCTTTATGGGAACTGCAATTTCATGTTGACTTATTGACTAATATACGTTTGCCATGGAATTTGATTTGCCTGTATCTTCTTTTGCCAGTCTTTTTGGGTGATTTTTCGTTTTCATTATTTTCTAAAACAAAAAAAAATGCAATTGTCTGGCAAACTGTTGAATTTGTTTATCACTTGAAATTTTCAGGTTTCCAGCAGATTATGGTATAATGTTTATACTTCATGAACTAATTAATTTTATTTTTAAGACCTTCTACAATGTTCTTGGTCTTATACCAGTTATTAACTTAATCAGAGTATTTGGTTACCAAGTTATTGGTCAAACTAATCATTGGTTAATGATACGAACTATACTAAAAAATTCCCAAACATGTCTATAATAAAAAAAGTTCTTATATTAAAAAAATATTAAATATCCTCTTCTTTTTTTTTTTTTTTAAATTGGTTTTACTGAGTAATCGATTCCATAGCATTTTTTGTGCAAAACCAGCTAAAACCATTTATATATCGCTGCGTCTAGGGCGCAACAGTTTGACTGGCTGGTCTGAGCCAGCTTTCATAACACTCCCATTCTTTTTACTGAGGAATTAATATCAGATAACATCATGCATTAACCAGATTGGTTTCAACCATGGCTTGATTGATTTGATTCCATCTGTTTGCTAAAAAGAAAAATCATTTGAGCAGAATATCTTGGAGCTGACAATAGATCATGTGCTCAACTGTTTGGAAAAACTACTTGGAGAAGGTGACATCATGAAAAACCACAATGCTGATTCATGTAAACCGCAGCCTACCAATAGAACGGATCAAAATTCCACAAAAAGGCGTAGGCTATCTCCTACAGATGCAAGTGGCCCAAGTAACCGAGGTGAGTAAATACATATAAGGCACTGTTTTTTCAGGTTTCTCGTCTTTTGATCTTCATATTCAGTAAGCACCATTAGTCATTCCTATCATAAAGAGAATGTCGCACTTTAAACCGTTGATACTATTGGTAACAAAAATCATTATTGTAGACAACGGTTGCTACAGAAGGAGCAAATATGTCAATTTATTGTTCTGAGCTATGAGGATTTAAATATCATCCCAATATCTACAAAAAGATGTATGTTATTTAATTTGTAGAGGCTCACTTTCCGTTTAAAATCGAGTCTGTTGAGAAGACAACTACTTTTTTCGTATTAAGAACAGAAGAGTATTTTTAATTTCTATTTTCAAGTTCTGTTTTTTTGCTTTTAAAATCATGAATAAATCTCGGTAAAATTGGCACAGTCATGACTGTATCAGGTGCCACCCGGCACAGCTACCAAGCTTACACCCAATTACCCACATCTTTGTACTAGGATCACAACAGAAGAGGATGAGAAAACACTTACTTTGGAAGCAATCTTCGATTTTGAATGAAAAATTATTCTGAAACCAAAAAGAAGGAAATCAAATAGACCCCTAAATTTTTTGTTTTAAGTACATTTTGTGATTATGATGTTTAATGTTCATATATAGCTTGGAACTCGACGAACTTCAATTTTCTGCAGAAGAGAAGAGAATGTGTTTGTATTGTGGTGTTTGTCTTTGCCCATTGTTGCTAACTAACTCATCAAAACTTTTGACAAGTTATATTTGTGTATGCAGACCTGATCCATGTTATTTCTTTGTATATTTCTTTATCCGTGACTAATTATCTGCAAACATATGCATAGGATCCACAAATGATGCCCAACAAGTATTTTGTGTGGTAAAGATGCTCACTGCTGTTCTCAAGTTCATGGCTGATGTCACTGCTATGTGTTTTGCTCCTGCCAAGCATGGATTATTCTTAAATTACACATCAAAATGTGTGCAACATATGATATCGTCATTGGACCAGCTGCATCGTAACCAAATTCAATTTAAGGAAGAGGATAAAAGAAATAGTGCTATTTGCCTGAAAAGCTCTTTCACGTATGCAGCGAAAATACTTAATGTGATACTTGCAGGGTCTGGTGATTCCTCAACTTCACCAGAAGCTTTTGTTCTTGCAAATAACATGCTTGATTTAATCATTTCAATTGAGTTGTGTATGGGATCTGGGTATGCATGGCGTCTTGTTGCATCAGTAAAGACTTGGCTGCCTGATGTTCTCCTAGGGTTGGGATCTACAAGTTTTCAAAAAAATACCGACTCTGATGAGGAACATTCATCTGTATCCGAACAGATGAAGTTGCATTTTCCAAAATGGCCCTTGATTGTAGCCAAGACTGAACTTTTTGAAGTAACTGAAGCTGAAGAAGATGATGAATGTTCTCAACCAGAAAAATTTTCAGCATTCAATAAGCTTCTTGCAATGCTGATTGTATTACTGAAAAAAAATTCCAGTATCATGGATGTAGTTGGCAATATTTTCATGGTTTCTTCACTTGTTGGGCTAGAACAGAAGAACTTTGGGCTGTTATTAGGACTCTTGCGGTTTGTTTGTCTTAAGCTGTTTAAACATGATGACCGGAATTGGGGTGACATTATGCTGTCATCTCTGCAAGAACTTTTTCCCAAGATAGACAGGGAAATTGCAGAAGAAAATGATGAAGATGAGCTGGAAAAACTAATTCGTGCAAAGGAGTTGATTGAACCTCAGTGGATGTATCATCTGTATGAAACTGGAAGAGTCACCTTGGTTGATGACTAGAAAATTTGATTTGTTCGTATTTTTTCCTCTGTAGGAATCTAAGAGTATGATTTATAAAAGTTTGATGTACATACTTTTATGCTTGGCAACATTAAAACGAAAGTTTGCCAGTACATTGTTGTTTTGTTTTTTCCTGAACTGTACAGAAATGTATCCAAACCCTCTAAGATTGTATTAGCCTGGTTTATTATTACATACATCCCAACCCCCATCTAATTTCCCAGAACATTGTTACTTTTTTTTTATCTGAATTGCACAGAAATTTATCCAAAGCCTAGCTGTTTGTTACTTAACTTACTTTTAAAACAGATGCTTTACGAGGATTGAGCTTCTTGTTTGATATTACGGCTTGCTATAACTCAGCGAACACAAGATTATGGCTATGCTCGAGGAAATAGTGTATTTAAATAACGGAAGGGACGATTCAGGACCACAATTATAGAAATAAGAAACAAATGGGATTTCTAAATAACAATTGAAATAAACAGAGGAATGCTAGTAAAAGTTTAGTTATTTACAGCAACAAGCCATAAATCATAGTGCTTTCTAAGAAAATAAACAACGTATGAATGAAAATGGTTAATGGTAGTTGGTCATTTGCTCCGAGACTCCAGTGATCATCTTCGCTGCTCTATATTTTCTTCCAAGCCAAAGTCTCGAACAATACGAGATTAGTTAGAGAATGTACAGGAACAATGGGACCTTGAAGCAATGTAACAATAACTACTAGCAACTAATGATAATCAATGATTGCTTTTTGAGGAAGAGTTTATCCATTCACGTGCTTTTCAAACAGGGATCTTCTTTAAGCGAGCAGCAATTGGCATGCCCATAAATCCAACGAATAAGCAAAAGAACCACTGTGCCAGGGTGAGAGGTGTTGTGTTTGCGAAGGTTCCCAAGTACTCAACTATTAGGATTTGGAAGAAAACCGTAGCGCTGATCACACACACGAAAACATAATTATCCAATATGCCTTTGAAAACGTTTATTTTCTCCATTTCACGTGAATTTATCTCATTGAAAACCTGCAAAACCAAATCAACAAGCATCTGGTTAGACACTTCTGTACAAAGATCGAACAAACATTTTGCATAACATTTTGGATTATAAATAATCCTAAGCAAATTGTCAACTTTTCAGAAAAGTTACCTGACAGAAGACAAATGAGTTGAAGATAAGCGTGTTTAAGACCAGGTCCGAATTGGGGCCGTCAAGTAAAAAGATTGTTTTTCCTCTTGACTGAAGAAACCATATGACCATAAACTGATACAAGGATTGTCCCAAGATGTTCCTCCACATGACATTGCTGATGAAATTCCCCTTCCTTCCAACAGGTGAACGTTTCATTAAATCATCATTTGGAGGTTCAGTAGCAAGCGCAAGTGCTCCCAGTGTGTCCATTATCATGTTCACCCACAAAAGTTGAACAGCTGTGAGGGGCGCGGTTCCTGGAGAGAGAAAATGCTCGTAAGATCACAAGATCAATAACAATAAGAAGAAAAAGTAAAGTATTTTTGCAAAAAATAAGGTACACTTTCTAACCTGTCAAGCAAGCTGACGTGAAGTTTACTATTAATGCAACCACATTAACGGTCAGCTGAAACTGTACGAACTTCTGAATATTTATGTAAACTGAACGTCCCCATTTGGCCACTGTTACTATCGTGGAGAAGTTATCATCCAGAATTATGACATCTGCGCTTTCTTTTGCAACCTGTACCATACACATATTATGGTATTAGCTTCTTCCACTAAAAACTAGGAAGTGACTAAAATGTAGTACTCAAAGGAAAAAACATTGCATATCATTGCACTCACCTCAGTTCCAGCAATACCCATTGCAAGTCCAATGTCAGCTTCATGAAGGGCTGGGGCATCGTTAGTTCCATCACCTGTTACAGCTACCACTTCTCCAAACGTGGTGCGCAAGTGTTTCACCAATGTATGTTTGTCTAAAGGTGAAGATCGAGCCATAACCTAAAAGGAATTACACACTATGTTAGTTAAAGTATCAACAACAGTATATAGATCATGTGTACGATTAAGTTGTACTGAAGGAATCAAAATATAATGCATATAGAATGTATGTGGCACCTGAATTTTGGGAATCAGTTCAAGCAACTCTTTCTCACTCTTCTCTCTAAACTCTGGTCCTTCAATTGCTATGCCGTCATCAGTTAAAATTCCACACTCCCTGGCTATAGCCTTTGCAGTGTTAATGTTGTCCCCAGTAACCATTCGTACTGTTATTCCAGCTGAACGACACACCGCCACAGATTCCTTAACACCAGGACGAACAGGATCTTTTATACCAACAACTCCTATGCAAGTATATCCAGAAACAGGAATAGGGTCTTCAGGAGAGAACCCGTTTTCCAATTCCACATAAGCAAGGCATAGTGTTCTAAGTGCCTCACTTGCAAACTGGTTTATTGTGGCCTGAAGATGGCCCGTTGATTCTTCATCAAGGGGTACAACCTCACCATTTGAGTTGAGAACTTTGTCACAAGCAGCCAGAATTATCTCGGAAGCACCTTTGCAGTGGGCTCTTAAGCCTCCATCAGGGAGCTCAACCACCACACTCATTTTCTTCTTCGTGGAATTGAATGGCTCAACTTTAACAAGATTACATGCTTGTCTCTCTCCTTGAAAATCTCCACCTAAAGACAAACCATACTCCAATATTGCAGCCTCAGTTGGAGTCCCTAAAATCTCACGTTTTCCGTTTTGGTTAACCACAACCTCTCCTCCTGTATTATTGAATATTGACTGCAGCAGCAGTTTCACAGCAGATTCAGGGAGTTCAGAGCACAAACCAGAGGCTTTATTATTGCTCACTTCCTTGCTATTCATGCAAAAGCATGTTTTCACAACAGTCATGTGGTTCGTTGTTAGTGTCCCAGTCTTGTCACTACATATAGTTGTGGCTGATCCCATGGTCTCACAGGCTGCCAAATGTCTCACAAGGGCTTTGTCATTCATCATTTTCTTCATAGCAAATGCAAGGCTCAATGTCACAGCTAATGGCAGACCCTCTGGAACAGCAACAACAACTATAGTGACTGCAACTGCAAAGAACTCCAACAGCTCCAACGCATCATCCCCATTCCAGCTCGACAAGCTTCCTTGTTGGAGTTTCTTGCTTACAAGTCCTTGCACCAGAACTGCAAAAGTAACCACTGCAAAGAATAGACCTATCTTCCCAATAATGGTTGCAACACCGTTCAACTTCACCTGTAGCGGGGTTTCATCATCTCCACCTTCACTGAGAGTAGCCATCAACTTACCCCATTGGGTCCTCATGCCAACACTGGTAATCAACATCTTGCATGATCCATCTTGGACCTTGGTTCCAGAAAGAAGAAATGGATATTCAGAATTCACCATCACTGGCTCACTTTCGCCTGTTAAGCTTGACTCATCAATCAACACAGAAAATCCAGAAACAAAGAGTCCATCAGCAGGGACTTGGTCACCAATGGCAAGATGCACAATGTCACCAGGAAGTAATTCATATATAGACATTTTCTGCCTGTATCCATTTCTTGTGACCTGAATGGATATTTTCTTCTTCTCCTTGTCTAAATCCTTGAATTGCAATGATTGGCGATAATCACTTGTTGCTGTCACAAAGACAACAAGTAAGATACTTGCAACAATTCCAAGACCATCATGAGCTCCCTTCGGCCATCCTTCAGTTGCAATGCCAACTAGCAGTGACACAATAGCACACACTCCAAGTATCATCAGAGTCATGTCTTGAAAGGCTTCCCAAACAAAAACCCAGAAACTTGTAGCTTCACTTTCAGTAAATTTGTTGATTCCATATATCTGCTGTCTCCCATTCAATGATTCACTGTCACTGTTAAGCCCCTCAGTGGTTGATGTAGAAAGCTTCTCTGCAATGCCATTAACCCCACCATGAAGTCTGAACTTCTTTACATCATGGCCTTCAACGATACACCCCAATTCATCGCCACAGATTTCAAAACCTGCAGCTTTAACTTCCTCTGGCACTTTGTAATCGCTTAGTTGCACGCCTGTGGATGTGATCACAAGTTAACATACTGACTCTTAAATAGAAAAGCTATAAGAATAATTCTGAAGAAACTTACTTTGGATAAATTGAATAGCTGCTTTGGAAACCAAAACAGCAATCCTCAGCTTCTCCTGCAGCAAGAAGAAAATAAGTCTTGGATAAATAAAACATGGAGATGTCACATTCTACGTGTTGAGGTGATAAAATCATGATACTTTCTATACAATCATCAAACCAAGAGAAAATTTAAAAAATGTATAAAAGAATGTATACAGTATAACAACAACAGAAATCAAAGGTACACTATAAAGGAAAATAAGAACATTACATTCTATTTAAACATATATAGAGCAACTGTGACTGTAAATTAAATGTTAGTCATAATAACCAGCTAGCTCCTAATTTTTCCAATAATGTAAGAAAGGTGAAAAACATGACCTAATGCCCATTAACTTTTAATTGTGGATTCAATTAAACCCATGGGAGCATCAAGTACGATGTAGCTGAGCATCAATATTATACTGAGTACGGTCAAACACAGCACGGCTAATTATTTTTATTTTAATTCTCTCAGTGTTTAATCATGGAAACAGCATAAAAAGAGTAATTAATAGAAAATATATTTTTCGTTCTGAGCATAGATACCTAAGAGATCATTTGAGCATCATAAAATATGGTGAATAAAAATAGATACCTGATTGGTACGACGCATAGCAGCAGCTTTGCTTCTCATGGTGAGATTGGCAGTGAAACGAAAGCGTCGTTTGGGGTTCTTGACAAACCCGCACAGTTTCCTCCATCTCTGAAGAGCCTCTTCAGAAGAGTTTTTGGGCTTCACTTCAAAATTCTCATTCAAATAACCATCCATCATCCTTCAACAACCAACACACTTAGCTTTGCTATGAGCTATATCCTTTGTCGTCGATGCCTTTGCTGTAAGTTACGAAATGTGAAATGGACTCTCTCAGACCTGGGTCATATAAAGTGATGTTGTAAAATGAGGTTTTAAAACAATTCTATAACGACAACTAATAGCAGTCTTTCTCGGAAATTAGGCACCAACTTTGAACGGATTTTCGTGGAAACAGAGGAAGGTGTGGGTGGACCTCGTAGAAAAGCAGAATGAAGTTTCTAAGACCTCGTCTCATGTAAGAGAAGCTGTACTTCTTGTAGCAGTAGGTAGAATAACTGTCTTTGGAGGCTGGAGGGTGGAAAACCCGGGTCAAATATTAAGAATGCTTTGTTCTTCTGGTCTTTGTAATTCTGGTGAGGTTTTTATGTTATTATATTATTATATATAGGAAATTGGTAAAGTTTGAAAGAGAATAAATGACTAGTGGAGATTCTTTATTAGAGGGGTTTCATTTTCATCCTTAGTTTATGAACCCAAGGTGTTCTTTAGTCTCTTTTTTTATTTCACCGTGTACGCCTATAAACGTTAGATTATTGATGTTGTATTATACAAAACGCGTAAAGATATTTCTCTTTAGCAAAACGCAAACCGCGTGAAAGGACGCTTCTGACACGGACCTTTATTATTGGTCTGCCAATGAGTCTCTCTCTTAAAAGGACATTGGTCGTCCCGAAAGACCATAATGCGTGGGGATTGGCAACACGAAACATGAGGAAATGAAGAGACTTCATATTATCTTTATGTCAAAATCTGAAAATAAAAATTTGTGAATTTGGTTTTTTATTTTTTATTTTATTTTTACTCGTACTCAAATTCATATTTAGAATTTTAGCAACTCAATCTGATCATAATTATATCCCAAAAATATTCATATTTGTAAATATTTTGTGAGTATTTATGAATTTAAAAATCATAAAAAATATATTAATGTGTATATGTTTTTATATGCAAAAATAATAGTTATCATTTTAAACATAAATAACTATTAAAAGCTTATATTAGTTTTCAATTGTATAAGGATAAAAGAAGAAAAAAAATAACAATTGTTTTTCATGTTATATATATTTTTTAGTATATTATAACTGGTAATTATAAAATGAAAAGTATAACCATGTTAGTACATTACAACTATTTTGAAAAAATATATTTAATTACCTTTTTTAGTTTAAATATTCCGTTACTTCTCTTTTTTTTATTTGAAAATCGCATGTCATTCTTCGTTAGTTCCAATTTGCATTGTGTATACCGTTCCAATTAGTTAATGAGTATAATTAAAAGAAAACGTCACACAATTATAATATACCAGCACAGTTCTATAGTTTAAACGTAACGCCTTACAACCAAGACACACGACGGTGCCACCAAAAAGAATATGATAACCAGTCTACTGAAACCATAAAGAAATGTAAAGACTGACAAGTACATGGGCCGTAGCCCTAAAGATATTCCAAGATGACTAAGCAGCAGAGTCGTCTCTCCCCTGTTGACCACGATTACCCCTCACATCTGCTCCCATCAATAAAATTGATGATCATCGCAAAGATAGAAGCACAACATACAAAGCAACCAACAAGAAAGGGTAAGCTAGAGCCAAAAATACTTTTATCATGCAATCAAATGTACCTTCATAGTCCAACATATATGTACAATACACAACTACTACTCAAGCATGTTACGACCTTTCAATCAATACACTAAGACTCGACTCGACTCATCTGGATACATATAGCTTGGTCGGATTCAGCGGATGCTTGCACTTGTGGTGGATACCTCTGCTCACCCCCGAACTATGTGTTACAAGTGTTACAATGAATCAATTCCCTCACACACAAGGTTAGCCATTAATGAGTTTCAGACCTCCTGCTACTCTCACCACATGAGTCAGTCCGCTCTAAGTGAGACTAACTAACTCCTTAGAGTGTCAGGATACAACCTTACTTTGAATCCTTACCAGACCATATAGATGGGGCACCACCATGGGCACCCACTAACAGGGGCCATGGAATTACGTCCCGACCACTGAAGCACTACCCTAAAATCTCACCTAAAGGTCCCAAGGATTTACGCATTGACTCCACACATGTCAATATCATGCCAATCTTTGTAACCACCCCTCATCCGTATCTCATATTTAGTCAACCATAGTTCAATCTCTCCAAAGTCATGAAAAATAGATTTGTATATCATGCCAATATTATGCCAAGGATCACCATTCATGTTCCATGAATCCCTCCACATTTCATATCAACTCTATAAACATTCCCTCATATTGAATCCATGAACCAGTCTCATACATACATATCATGCGTCTCACATTTTTAAGTATACCAAATCATCCCAAAATATATTAATCAAACAAGGATCAGCGAAGAAAACAGAACCTGGTGCATTCTCGCCCAGCGCCTCGCTCAAGTAGAGGAGTCTCGCTCAGGCGAGAGGGTCTCTCGCTCAGGCGAGCCCCCTTCGCCTAAGCGAGGGCTCGAAAAGAGGAACAGTGGCGTTGTCACGCACTCTCGCTTAGGCGAGACCTCCTCGCCTGAGTGAGACGTGCTCTCGCTCAAAGTTAGAGTTCATTGCTTGAGCGATAGCTCGCGCAGGCAGAAATGGGCGAGCACTACTAATCTCGCTTAAGCGAGACAGGTCACTTGGGCGAGATATGCAAGGCCCTTCATTGTTCACGCACACACAGACCAAGCATTTTATTCACATCAACATACAGTACATGTTCACAACATCAAAACTCCAATCATACATTCTATATCACGAAAATAGCCATAAAACTCATTAATAAAGCTTAAGACGCAAACCCTAACTTCTCATACCTGGAAAGGCGTTAAAAGGGACTTTGGCAGCCAAGCGTGAAAAACACAGCAACTCAAGGAACGAATGAAGGAGATGGAGTAGAAATCGACTTTGAGCTAGCTTGAAGATGGCAGAATCCTAAACCCTAGCAGAGTTTTCTGTGAGAGGAAAGGAGAAGTGACGGCTGAATCTGTGAGAGAGTGAGAGTAGAAACATTAGTGCAACTTCGGACCAGCTTTATCCTTTAGGCCAGTTCTTTGGCCCATCAGATTTGGGACAACCTTTTTATTAAAGGTTATAAAAAAGAATAGATTGTGAGTATAAAATGTACATATATACATGGATGACCGGAAGCTTCTTACTTCACCTACACATACTTCTTGCATTTTCATGTAAAAGAACTCATCTAGCATTTACTGAATTATATAATGACTTTCGGATTATATGGTGTTGAAGAAGTTAATTATTATGGATTGTATAATATGAAATTCATATGAATTATTGACAATTTAAAAGTTAATTATTTTTAACTAGAGTTAATAATATGGAACGGATCATACAAGAGTCGGATCACAAACTCACGGAAGAAATGCAGATGAGACCGAATATTTTAATTCACTCGTTCGTTTAAGCCGTTCTTAGTAACTCATATTCTACACACGGAACAATTACAAGTTGACTGGTTCATATAACTCACATTAATTTAAATTCCTAAAATTTAACAACAACTACTACACAATATAATCTATTCATAATTAAATTATTTATGCATCAAATCTATAAAATTTAACTTCCAATTTCGTCTTTCTTTCCTTATTTGATCAAATTAAAAGTCAATTTTGTTTTCAATAAACTTACTTAAAAATCATAAATTATAAAATTATAAATGTTACTTATTTTAAGAAATAAACTTATAAAATTTATGATTCATACTAATTTAACTAAATAAAAATAAAAATTTTAAAATTACACACCCTAATATTGTACACAATAATTAATTTTTATTCGGACTATGAACTGACTTTCAAATCCACAAGTTTAATGTTACGAGAGATAGACTAAAATAATTAGTTCATATTTATTACGAGGAACAATTTCTTTTAAGAGGCCAAAATGGAACACGTTGATTCCACCTGTGTTTCTAACTTCTAAATTCTACAATTTTAAAATAATTTTTACTAAATTATGTAATTTGAAAATTAAAAATACCTTTGAAATTATGCAATAAAAACTTAGAAATTATGTGATATGAAAGCTCCTGATTATGAAATTTGTGATTTCTAAATTATACAATAGTCAAAAATTGACTGTGCAATCCTGAAATTTTATGAATTGTAACAACGTCTGAAAGTCACTTGTAAACCGATAATAAAAAATGCTTCAAAATTATATAATTCGCAAAAATTACTGATTACATAATCTGACATTTTGTCTTCGAGCATAATAAAAAGAGTCATTTTAGCTTCCTAAGTGTGTAAACTGATAATAAAAAATACTTCTAAATTGGATAATTCGCAAAAATGACTGATTACATAATGTGACATTTTGTCTTCGGATTGCATGATAAAAAAATGGATATTTTTTTTATATGAGACGTTGGAAAAATGATATGAAGGTGCAAAAAGAAACTCCTCATGTTAGCTTGTGTATTAAAATAATGGGTGATAGTTTTTTTGTTCGTAAAAAATAATGAATGATATTTTAATAGGTAAATTAAAATTTCATATTTTTTAAAATAAAGAGACGAAGATTTAACAACTAAAATTATAAAACCAAAAGTATTTAATAATATGTAATACCAGAAGAACAACAAGGAACAAAGCTAGATCAAAAATTTCAACTAAAACAAAATTGTTTGTAGAAAATAAAGGTACCACACGCGAAAGAATGCATATAAAATCGTGGTGACATTAGTAATCTCTGCATTATCTATACTTAAAATGATTAAGAAACACTAATTTTACAATTAGAGATGAAGAAAATATATTATTTGTGTGAACAATAATATATAAATTGCAGAAAAATCAACAACAGCCATCCATGACTTTCCACACATAAAATTTTTACAAAAATATAAAGAATTTGCGATCATTATCTTCAATCATGATTTTTTTTTCCTTTATGAGTTCTTTAACTTATTTTTTTCTCTTTTTCAAAAAACATTTCCACCATAGTTCTCTTCTATTCTATGTAGGAGGTGATGGCAATGCTGATCTTATTTTATTTTAATGTATAATTAGGGAATGCAATTGTGAGAAGGGGATCTGTTAGACACGTGACGTGTATCATCGTCAAGTGCAACACTCATTATTATAAATTTAATTTAAATCAGGATAATTATGTTTTTAGTCTGAATTTTGACAAAAAAAAATTAAAATTTATCTTTATTTTATATGTTTTTGTCTTTAAATTTTAAAAATAAATGAGTATAATTTTTTTAACTCAATTACATTAAAGTTTTTTGAAATGTCAAACGCATTCTTGAACTGATATTAAACTAGGAATGTGTGAAACAATATAAACAACTCTCATACTAAATTTTACACATAAAAAAAATGACGTAATTGAGTTAAAATAACTATATTCATTTTTAAAGTTTAGGATTAAAATGTATCAAAATTTTAGATATAAACAAATTCTAATTTTAGATCAAAGTTCGAAAAAACATTAATTACTTTCAAATTATTTAACAAATTTATAACATCGGTAGATTTATATTTGATTTAAAGATACAAAAGTATTTATAGAAAAAAATAGACAAATTTATTTAATTACTTCAAATTTAATTATCACTTTGATGAACTTTAAACTCCATATGTTTTTCAGACATTTGTGAAGTATAATTAGTAGAGTAGATGGATTGTTTTGTTAACTTGTAAATCACCCTGAAAAACAGATCAAAGAAGGAGCGAGAGCGGGCACGATGGTCCCACGCATCACATTCCCTTCCTAAATCAACGGCTAGAAACGCAGGATCGGACATAGCCAGTTCAACCATCCAGATTCGCGATTCTCTATTACATTATTTCACACTTGAAAATAAAAACGTGAAAAAAGGGCGTCATTTCCTCGCCACACCCTGCTTCGTGAAGCGTAGTGAATCAAGATCTCTCTATCTCTCTGAAATCGAAAATGAGCAAGGGACCGGGTCTCTTCACCGATATCGGCAAAAAAGCCAAAGGTGAACGAACATGCTCTCTAACATTCTTCGTTATTCGTTCCTCCTCATCGCTTTTATCGATCCAACAAAAATTAAACTAAGCAGTTTTGGTTTGTTATTGCTTGTAGATCTTTTGACTAAGGACTACACCTCCGATAGGAAACTCACCGTTTCATCCTACAGCAGCGCCGGAGTTGTAAGCTCTTCGAACTTCCATTATAAATAATCTATAGTTTGTATGAGTACGATTTTTCATCAATTACATTTTGTATGTGAGGTATTGTGGTCAAGATATAGTGCGATGCTATACTCGAAAATTAATCTATTCGCACTACAAGGTTGCCGATGAGCCGTGCTCGTTCCTTAAAATCCTTGATTACTTGTTGTATTGACTTTTTTTTTTGTTAAGAATCGTTTATCTCCAGTTCGCTTATTTTAATCTATATTTTAATCGATTCCGCATTACATTGTCAGTACGGGAAGTTAATCGTATTGTGTAGATAAATTCTTCCCTGCAAAATTAAAATTAATAAAAGGAAATCGAGGATGTTGGATGCGCGGTCACTTGTTATAGTTAAAATTGTTCTGTCTGAATCTGTTTGGTGCGTTCTATTCATTTTGTGAGTTTGTTTATTTTTTCTTACTCATAATCCGTGTTAGGAATAGAACTGTAAGTTGAAAGTTCCAAAAGTTGAGTGGTATGTATGAAAATCAAGACCCATAAAATTAAGCCTTAAGGTTTTATGTTGAATGTGATGTCAAGTGTTTTATATCCAATCTGACTTATGAGTTCCAATAAACTATTATTTGATCAAGTAATTTTTACAGAAAACAATCTTTATCCCATTGTAGCATCATTATTTTATCAGAATCCTAACTATTGGATGGCGAATGGGGAGTAGGACAGTATGAACAATACTTGGAGAAAAAAAAAAAAAAAAAGAGATTGTATGTGTAGGGCTTACTGGACTGTATGATAAACTCTGATATAGAAAAGCGAGAGACTCGTGATAAGCAGTGAAACAGTGATATTAGAAAAGGGAGAGACTCATGTGATAAACAGTTAAACAGTGATATTAGAAAAGGGGGAGACTCACAGTCTCGTAAGAATATTGTTGAGGCTACAACTGACTATTTATACAGACTAACGAATGTGCTAACAGAGTTACAGATCTCTAACTAACTGATATAACAGTATCATAGGTATCTAACTAACTAATGGGAGTGGGAAGGTTGATTGATACTTGTGTGATAGATGACACGTACGTTTGTGCAGAAGAGTTTTGATGTCATCTAGCATAAGTTGGATGCAAATATAATGATGCAAGAAGTAGTATTATGGGTTTGGAATCATATGTAAGTGAAATTTGGATCCAGGTCTTAAAAGCTATTTTAAAAGGGGAAATTCTTGACAGTCCTTGATTGCTGATAAAAATTATCTTGCTGTTTATGCTAGTTTTTTTGTACCCAGGTTCAGAATTCTGATATATTGTATTAAAGCTGATGAATTGTTTTTTTACAAGTAGACATAATGACCAGCGTTTTTAGATATCTACTAGGGGATACGGAACATAAATTATCAAAACAAGTAGCGCACCTTTTGGTATAAAGTATCCAGTGACTGGATGGTGCATGAAAGAGGTCATAAAAGAAAGGTTGATAGTTGGGGGTAGGGGTTTTGAGAAATTGTCTGATGGTTGAAATTTGATTTCTGATGTCTAAGAGATTGAAAGCATATGAAACTAAATGATCGATTACTTGGGTGAATGTGAAAGTAAGGTGATATCTGAATAGACTGATAGAGGATGAAGATTCAATGTCCTGTAACCCAGTAAGATAATGTAAGATTGACATGGGGGTACCGATGATCTTCTTACTTATAGATCCTTTGGAATTTTGTTTAGCCTGTTGCAAACTGCATGGCCGCTTTAAATTTTTGTCTTGCTGCTGTAGTTTTTGTTATCATAGTCGCCTTTCTAATGCTATGTTTGTGCAACGGCGCACATGGCTACCTGCTAGGAGCAATAGATGCGTAGTGTTCAATTCAATTTGACTTCTTACTTTTTCTTCCTTCAGGCCCTCACTTCAACTGCTGTGAAGAAAGGAGGACTCTCGACTGGGGATGTGGCAGCACTGTACAAGTATAAGAACACTATTATTGATGTTAAACTTGACACGGCATCAATTGTGGGTTACTTTGTCTTTTAAGGTTACTATTGAGTATGCTCTTGAGTAAATCATCTTGTTAATTTGCTCCCTTTTTTTTCCCAGATCTCCACAACCCTCACATTCACTGACATTATTCCGTCCACCAAGACCATTGCTTCATTTAAGCTGCCTGATTATAATTCTGGCAAGGTATAGAAACTTGCTTCTTCTGGATGGGAAATTTGACTAACTGCTGGGCATCGTTTCTAAAAATTTATCTGATTTGTTTTTGACAGCTAGAGGTTCAATACTTCCATGACCATGCTACCTTGACAACCGCTGTTGCCTTGAATCAATCCCCTCTCATTGATGTTTCTGCTACCGTTGGTACCCCAAGCATTGCTGTCGGTGGTGAGGCGGGCTATGACACTACATCTGGTCGTTTTACAAAATACACTGCTGGGATTAGTGTGTCGAAAGCAGATTCATCTGCTTCAATAATCATGTAAGCTGCTTTTACCTAAAAAAATTGTTTTCCAAACATCTAGCAATGTAATCATGTTGTATGTAAGCGTAACAAATTGATATTTCAGTGGTGACAAGGGTGACAGCATTAAAGCCTCATACGTCCATCATCTGGACCTATTGAAGAAGAGTGCTGCTGTCGCAGAGATCACTAGAAAGTTCTCCACAAATGAGAACATTCTTACAGTGGGAGGGTCTTTTGCTGTTGACCCTCTGACACAGGTAAAAGCAAGGCTCAACAATCAAGGACATCTTGGCGCCCTCTTGCAGCATGAGATCATACCAAAATCAGTGTTGACTATTTCTGGTGAGATTGACACCAAGGCCCTGGATAAAAAACCCAAGTTTGGATTGGGAGTTGCCCTCAAACCGTGAGTTTTTGTTCATTTTTAGAAAAGTGATCGGAGTTACAAACTTCATTCAATTTTTTGGTGGCCCTTGAAAGGAGGGAAAATAATTAGCTCCACAGATGAGCATTTCTAGGCTCTTCATGAATGGATAAAAATCTTATAATTCGAATCCTCGAGTGTCTTTTGTTTCCCATTTTTTTTATTGAACTATCTGTTTTTCCTCCAACATTGTGGTAGGCATTACAAGATCTATAGGTCATGTTGTCTTGGAGGATTTTTATCGAGTATGCTTTTCTTAATTATACTTTCAATTTGTCCCTTGGATAATTTCCATACCCTACAATATTGTTAATCTTTCAGTGAAGGGAAGAGAAGGGGAAAGAAAAATGGTCACCTTTTTTGGTCCAGGTATAAAGTGTACGAGAGGAGAAATATAATATATTGTTGTGCTCCATAAATATTAATGGAGAGGGTGAGTTGAAAGACTAGGATAATTTAGTTGGTACAATCTAAAAATTACAAACGACTTTCGTCTTCCAAAAATAAGATGACATTATTTTATGGTTCTCAATTTGTCTCTCGTCGTCCAAAAATGATATCTAAATGGGATAGAGTTAATTTTTTTTTTCTTTTAATGAAATGGTGGATTGACAAAAACATATTAAATGTATCATTTTGTCAAAGCAGATAATTGTCTGTACCAAAAGTTTTATCTAATTTGGGCCTAGACATGTATACAATGTAATAGATTTTTTTTTTCTTTTTTATGTTTTGAATATCATTACGAAAAAAAAATATTATTTCGTATATTATATATGTCAAGTTTCTCAAATGATAAAGGGGGGTAGTATGAATTCGTCAAGTGGCTTTAACTTTAAAAACAACTCAGTGAGTTTTTGTGATGTCATAAATTTATTTAAGTAAATTACACTCATTTCATTAATATCTTTTTCGTTTAAGAATATTCATTATTTTCTTGATGTTTTTATTAATCTTTTTAGTAAAAATACCATTATATTTTCCACACGAAAGAATTATTGTATAATTTTTATCTCATTACTCAACAATTTAATCCATTCAACATTATTCTTTGTACAAGTAAACATCCTAAACTTTAATTTGTCTTAATTGATCATTAAATTTGATCTCATTTAAAAATAAACACCTAAAACTTCAATTTTGTTCCAATCATTCCTTAAATTTTATTTAAACATATAGAATTTTTATTTTACTGCAGTCCTTAAAACATAATTTTCTATAATTTTTTTAACAGGTTTAATAATTTACATTACATGCCAGCAATTTATGCAATCTTTATCTTCATTTTCAATCCAATTTTTTGTTTATTGAAATTTAATTAAAATAAGAATTTAAAAATTATAAAAGAACATTTTTAATAATTTAACATTTATATTTCTTTACTACTACACATATTAGAATAAGACTACTAATAGAAATATATCCACCTAATTCTTAATTCTTTTTAAAATAAATTAGTACTTGTATTTTTGCATTTTCTTATCTTTCATAGAAATTTGAGTTTAACGAAATAAAATTAATTTCAAATCAGTCATCTCCCTTCTTTCTTTCCTTTTCTTATATTTTTTGTCTTCTTCCTCTCATACATGAACAGTCAATTTTCAGTTACTTGAAAAATTGTAAAGCATATATCATTTGCACTACGTGAGCACAACGGCCAATGGCCTTTAGGAATTAGCCCAATAGAAAATGCCAAATTTCATATTCTCTTCCTTTAAAATTTTGCGAATTTGAATCAAATACATTGAAGAAGCAACTTCCAACATCCATAACCAGAATTTGAAAACCATACTTAAATGTTAGGAATTATCGTATGAAAATGTACAAATGAAGGCCATAAAAGCCGCACACCATATAAACATGAGCGTTAATTTTACATCGTGAATTAATACGAATAATTCAATTTACCTCTATGTTGATATAAAGATTACTATGATTTGTTCTCATTTCAAACATCGCATTAAACAAACATTTAGATTGGAAATTCCTTATTTCTATTAGATTGTCTGCCTCAACAGGCCAAACGAGCATCTCCTGCCTACAATTTACATTCTACTTTATAAAAATAAGTTGTATAAATATTGGAGAAAATGCAACCATAGAAAATTAAAGTAAAAATGGTTATCGAGAACCAGTAGTCTGCATGCAATCTTCATGTATAGGGCCATCGAAACAGAAAATTGACCTAAAAATTTCATACCCACCATATTTGCACATGGCAGAGCATCTCCCAATTTCATTTAAGTTTGGCTATATATTATAAGAAAAGAAATACTCCACTCATGTCAGAGAAGAAATACTCACTCAAACACTCTGAAACTGACTTTTATCTCTCCTCTGAAGAGAATCGACCAGAACCCCCGACCTATAAAATGTATCATCATCCCTGTCCTCCCCTGTTATAGACAAAATCCTAACAGATTCCAGAAAAGAAACAATATTTTCATACAACTGACATGGAAGATTAAAGAGTATAGTGAGTAGCCAAAGAATAATGAAGTCAAAGCAACTGACATTGTCAAAACATGTACTGTGATGTCAGATATCGAGGCACCACTGCATACAATTGTATGAACCTTTAAATTCACCTTTGCATGATTTTAGAAAATTGATTGAAGGCTAAATGCATTTTAATAACGTGCATTGTGGAATCTCCATAATACTACAATTAATTGAATGCAACTATCTGTATCACAGTCCACCAGAAAAGTGAAAGCTTGACTAAGGTTCCTCCTACAAACGTTCTTGCAAAACACATTTTGCACTATGAAAGTAACTGTGCAAGCAACGGGACCAAAACAATATACTACAGGCTAAAAATAGTTCACCATCACAAACTGTATGACTCAAGCACCTTAGTAATGAAACCAGAAATAATTTAAAAGTTTTCTGTATAATTTTTCCTAATTGGAAGCAACTGTTAGAAAGTGCATTAGAGTTAATGCAATCACACTCCCATCTCAAATATTCAGCCATATTTTAACGAAGCACTCGGCCCCTGAAACCTATTCAGTCCATAAAGATCGAGCAACAGTGTGAAGATCAAAAAGTTAACGCAGTTTAAGTGATAAACGCAATAAATACCAGCAGTAATAATGTCAAACATTTGATTAAAATAAACAAAAGAGAAAGGTCTGAGAACAACTGAACTCTTTAGATCCAAAACGCAAGACCCTCAAACTACCAAAACCGCAGATAAAACACGACACTAATAATCGAAACCAAGTTCCAATAACAACAATAAAAAGATCCAGCAATCGAAAAAGTATATCGAAAAAAAAAAAATCGAAAACTAATCAACAGTCTGCATGATATCCTCAGGAGCAAACTTTGTACCCTTTTCCTTGTCGGCGGCGGCGCGGCCCTTAGCCTTGCGATCGAGCAAGGATTTACGGTCCTTGTCCATTCGCAACTTCGTCACCACGACCTTCGAAGGGTGAATGCCGACGTTGACGGTGGAGCCGTTCACCTTCTCGCGAGTGATTCGCTCAATGTGGATAACCCACTTGCGGCGATAGACCTGCACCACCTTGCCCTCGCGACCCTTGTAGGTTCCCCTAACCACTTGCACCTCGTCGTCCTTCCGAACCGGAATGGAACGCACGTTGTATTTCGACCGGAGATCGGTTGAGAGCGGCGCGCTCATCAGCACGCGTCGGACGCTCGACGGCGCCGTGAAATGGGCCTTGCGGCTCTTGCGCCGGCTAGAGGAAACCCTAGGATTGAACTTCATTTTCTTCTCTCCTTCTGTGACGGCAATGCGAATGAAAGGGGAGAGTGTATAAGAAAAAATGAGATTTAGGGTTTACTCTTTAATCATTAAAATGTTATTTTTATTTTCATTCTTTGTGATGGATCAGACCCACTTTTTAAGGTCCAAGCTAGCCCAATTGTATTGGGCCTGTCGGATCAGTTTTGCTGGCAGTTATTTTTTTTAATTAAATTACCTTTTGGTCCCTCTATTTGTCATAAAATTTCATTCGGTCCTCACATTTTTTGTTGTCTCAATTTGATCTTCATTTTTTTAAAAATGATTCAATTTGGTCTTCACCGTTAACTTTGACCAAACGGTGTTAAAGTCAATGCCACATCTCAATTTCTGATTTTTTTGAATTTTTTTAATATATTTTGAATTTTTTAAATTTTTTTTGACACGTGTCATTTCATTGTTGTGTCACGTGTCAAAGTGACTCAATTTGTTCCTATATTTGTTTTTAGTTTCAATTTAGTCCCAATTTTTGTAAAAATAAGCAATATTGTCTTTCCTTAAATTGAGACTCAATTTAATCTTTGTATACAACTTATGATGATATTTTTAATAAAATTGACATTTTTATTAAATATTTATAGAAATATTTTTAAATAATTTTTTTTAG